>Ga0194128_10000838_pt1 | contig 54395 bp, 53 predicted proteins | sample TA2KigCa65mmetaG_FD_148650 | JGI IMG/M metagenome (GOLD analysis project Ga0194128, IMG submission 148650) | Freshwater microbial communities from Lake Tanganyika, Tanzania - TA2015037 Kigoma Deep Cast 65m | ecosystem: Environmental > Aquatic > Freshwater > Lake | place: Tanzania: Lake...
GCGTCGGTGGGCGTCCTAAGGGCGAAGGCCCCTATTATGCCACGTCGCAGACGTGAACCCATGTGCGCCGCCAAATTCAACCGCCCCAACCCTCCCCCACCGCCGCCGTTTTGAACCGCCCTCAACACTTCTCGCCGTGTCATCGGCCATGAGAGATGACCCCAGGGTGAAAAGAAGCAACGTTGATGGGATGCCAAACCAGGAAAACTGCATGACTTCCTCCTCGATTGTGTCCTCAAGCGTGATCGGTGCGGGGTCTCCCTCTTTTCGGAGGACGCGGCCGTGGGTGGAGCGAGCGGCAGAAACTCGCGAGTTCTGACAGGCTCAAGCCGTGAAAAGTCGCTGGCAGCACGCCCTGGATTGCGTGCTGTAGTGCCTGGCCGCCCACAGCCATAGCCACGCGGGCAGCAAGGGCTTGATCGTAGAGTTTGCGGTACTCTGCAAGGAACCGCTTTGGGTCGGGAAGGTAGCAGGCAGAAAGCCACACAAGACGTGGCGTCGTCTCGCGGATGGCCACGCCGAAAGATGCCAGCGGCGTATTGGGACCCAGGTTGATCGCGTCCCACCCGGCATCAAGGAGCATCAACTGAACAAGCAGGCTTGCCAAGCAGCTGTGGTCCCCTTCTGGGTTGCCGCCGACCGCGACCGGCCGATCCGACTCGGCGTTTGCCTCCAATGCGGGTCGCAGTTCGTGCAGGACCCCGGCACAGAGGAGCGTTCCCCGGTGTTCATGCATGACGTCAATTCGACCTTCTTCCCAAGAATGGCCCAGGCGCGCCATCGCGGGAGCGATCACTTCGTCACCGAGGACTTCCATCGGCAGGCCAGTAGCGTACGCCCCATGAATCACGCCGCGGATCGACGTGATGTCGCCGCGCTGCAACCCATCGAAGAGATGCTCGGCGAGAGTGCCCGATGCCACCTCGTCGAGTTTCTCCGGTAGAGCCAGCATGGCCAGGTCCAGGCATGGAAAGGTTCCCTCCCGAACGAGGCGAAGCACATCGGCACGCAACAATTTCCGGTGCCCGCCAGGGGTTTTGTGCGCTGGCAACACACCCTGATCGACCCAGCGCTTGATCGTCGAGGTGCTGACGCCCAGCGCCTGGGATACCTCGGCGGGACTTAAGAATGGCGTGTCTGTCATAGCGGTCACCTAAAAAGTCCAAAACGTCCATATAATCTTTACGGCGGACCGCTCGACAAGTCCAGCCTTCCGGGCCAAAAAGATGCGTACCGCGGATGACTTTGAACGCTTTTTCGTCAGCCACCGCATGCTGAATCTGCTGCCGATCGGCGCATCTACATGAGCGACTTGGAGTAACGCCATCGGTCGCGGGTCGCCAAAAAAACGTCCAAATCGACCGGTTTCTGTTGACTTGCCCAAAGACGTCGCTAGAATAATTTTGTCGTTTTGAACGTTTCTGTGCGTGCCTGACCGCACCAAGGTTTTTCGGCCATCCAGGCGGGACCACGACATGAATGCCGTTTCAACGAAGTCCTCAAGTGCCGGTACTAACCGTCTGCATTTCCTTTTCCATCCATCCTTCGAGGCTGGCGATGGGGAAAGTCTCTACGGAGCCCCAGTCATCGATGAGTGCGATCCACGTGGATTCATGCCCGACGACGTAACGCGCGATTTTTCCAAGCGCATGCACTACGCCGCCTGGCGGGCCAGCGAGGCGACAACCGGGCGCGAGGCGACGTGCTGGCGTCGGGCCTACATCGAGGTCCGCAACGGCATCGTGCTCGGTAATCGGAAGTTGATCTTCAAGGCGGTGCAGAAGTGGGCGTCGTGCGGCCTGCTAGCCGATGACCTCGTGAGCGAGTGCCAGCTTGTGCTGATCAAGGCCGTCGCGGCGTACAATCCTTGGCTCGGCGTTCGCTTCAGTACATACGCCTTCACCTGCTTGATGCGTGCGCTCTCCCGGCTGGCCCAGCGCCATGCGGCGGATCGGCTGTCGCGGTCGCGGTCCCTGGAATCGTTGCCGTACGACACACCTGCGTCTCACGATTGCGCGGGAGCCATCGATCCACGGCTCGACAGCCTGGGCCAGTTCCTCCAAGACGATGCTCCGTTTCTGACCGCCCGGGAAAAGCTCGTCATCAGTAGGCGTTACCTTTTGACCAAACAGAACCAGGAGACCGAGACGCTCGAACAAGTGGGACGCGACCTGGGGGTGTCCAAGGAACGCGTTCGCCAGGTCCAAAAGTCTGCCTTACTGAAGCTGCGCGAAGCCTTGACCGACGGAGTGTCGGCATAGGCCGCTCAGCTTGACGACGCACATACATGAGATGATCAAGAGATGAACCACAAAATCCATTTCTTGAAAGCTAGGGGCTTGGAGATCCGTCTCCATTCTCGACCGGTCAGGAATGGCTTGACCGTTCGTGTGCAGCCTCGAGCCGATTCCCGAACACCATTGGCAAGACCTCCGCCGCCTAGCGAAAGTGCGGATTCGCCTGGAGACGAGAAGTTGATGGAATGAATACCAACTTCGGGAGGTTTTTGTGAAAATCGGGATCATAGGCGCTGGCATCAGTGGCAACCTGGCGGCGCGACTGCTGTCCCAGGAACACGACATCGAGGTTTTCGAGGCGAGTCCCACCGTGGGCGGCCACACTCGCACATTGGACGTCAATGCGTTTGGCCAGACATGGCGCGTGGACACCGGCTTCATGGTGTTCAACGACTGGACCTATCGCAACTTTTGTCGCCTGCTGCGCCTACTGCGGGTCGATGGAACCGACACGGACATGAGTTTTAGCGTGACCTGCGCCCGCTCGGGCCTGGAATACCAGGGCAGCTCGATCTGGGGCTTGTTCGCCCAGTGGCGCAATCTCTTTCGTCCCCGGTTCTTGGGAATGCTGTGGGACATCCTGCGCTTCAACCACGAAGCGGAGGAACTGCTGCAAAACGACCTCGGCGAGAAAACACTCCGCGTATTGGTGGCCGAAAGGGGTTATGGTGCCTGGTTTGCCGATAAGTACCTGGTGCCGATGTCAGCAGCCATCTGGTCCTGTCCGCCGGACAGCGTGTGGGATTTCCCAGCGCACTTCTTGCTGGCGTTTCTGCGAAATCACGGCCTGCTGCAGATCTGCAATCGGCCACAATGGAAGACGGTGGCGGGTACCGCTCGCACTTACGTCGATCGGCTGATCGCCCCCTTCCGCGACCGTATTCGCACGAACTGCTCTGTCCTGGCAGTACGGCGACATGAAGATCACGTTGTCGTTCACCCGCGCAACGGCGCCCCGGAAGTGTTCGATTTTGTGGTCCTCGCCTGCCACGCGGATCAGACGCTGGCCCTGTTGCAGGACGCTGATGAGGAAGAGCGGGAGATTCTGACAGCTCTACCGTACCATTACAACACGGCGGTTCTTCACACGGACATTTCGATCCTGCCGTGGCACCGTCGGGCTTGGGCAAGTTGGAACTACCACATTCCCATGGACGAAGGCAAGCCAGTTGCGGTCACTTATGATCTGTCCCGTCTACAGAAACTCGACACACCGACGCCCCTTTTGCTGACGCTCAATGCAGGTGAGCGGATTGATCCGACAAAGGTGCTAAACCGGCATGAATTCCATCATCCCGGATACACCACGCGTTCCCTGCAGGCGCAGGAGAGACTTCAGCGGCGCAACGGCCAGCGCCGCACTTTCTATTGCGGCGCGTATCGTGGCTACGGGTTTCATGAAGACGGCGTGAGGAGTGCCCTGGACGTAACGAAACATTTTGGACTGGGACTGGACCAATGGAAAGCTGTCTCTACGAAGGTGTCTTGCAACACGAGCGTTTGACGCCCGTGCGTCACCGCTTTGATTATCGGCTAAGTCTGGACTATCTGGATCTGGATGAAATTCCGGGCCTGGCGAAGTCGGAATTGATTTCGACGTGGCACTTCGGCTTGGCTTCCTTTCGGCGCACCGACCACTTGGGGGATCCTCGGCAAAAAATAGCGGACCACATTCGAGATCTCGTCGAAAGAGAGTCGGGCGCCCGGCCATTGGGTCCGGTTCGACTTTTGACACAACTGAGTTGCTTGGGCTATTACTTCAGCCCTCTCAACCTTTTTTACTGTTTCGCTCCAAACGGAAGTTCCATCGAGGCAGTTGTTGCCGAGGTGCAAAACACGCCGTGGCTCGAACGTCACGCGTATGTACTCTGGGACGGAAATCGCGAAGCCTGTCGTGGTGAAGGCATCTATCGGCATGCCAAGAATTTTCATGTTTCGCCATTCATGGGAATGAACGTCGAGTATCGTTGGCGCATCAAGAAGCCGGGCGAGACGATGGATGTGGGAATCGAGAATCTGGTCGAAGAGGCGCCGGTGTTTCGTGCTGGCTTGCACCTTCGTCGCGTTCCGTTGACACCAGCAACTCGCAATCGGTTGCTCATGCGTTATCCGCTAGCGCCCTTCCGCATCACCGCGGCGATTTATTGGCAAGCGTTTCAGCTCTGGAGAAAGAAATGTCCGTATTATCCACACCCGAAGGATGCGAAGCCAAACCAGGCCGCGCCGACTATCGCAAATGCGGCCAGCTGACCTTTTTGCAGCGAGCTTGTCGCGATGCCCTCATGCGATCTCTGAGCGCCATCCGCAACGGATCAATATTTCTGCGCGACCCAAATGGAACAATCCTGTTTGGCGACGGCGCGGCTTATCCAATCGAACTTCGAATCGCCGACGCACGCACCTACACGACGCTCGCGACAAGGGGCACTCTCGGTGCCGCCGCCGCCTACATAGATGGCTGGTGGGACTCCGACGATCTTGTCGGCCTGTTTCGACTGCTGACGAGAAACGCCGACACGATGGCAAGCTTGGATGGAACCTTGTCACGCTGGGTCACGTGGGCCTTGTCATGGATCCATCGATTTCGCCGGAACACGATTGCAGGAAGTCGCGAAAACATCCGCGCTCATTACGATCTGAGCAACGAGTTCTTTGCCCTGTTTCTTGATGAGACCATGGCGTACTCTGGGGGAATCTTTTCCACTCCCCGAACAACGCTCGCGGAAGCCTCGACTGAGAAATTTGACCGTATTTGCCGATTGTTAAACCTGACATCGCGCGATCACGTACTCGAAATCGGCACTGGCTGGGGTGGCTTTGCGATCCATGCGGTCCGAAACTACGGTTGCAAAGTCACTACCACGACGATCTCTCGCAAGCAATACGATTTTGCGCGGCAGCGAGTTGACGCGGCCGGTCTGAACGATCGCGTCACCGTGCTATGCGAAGATTACCGCAGTCTACATGGAGCCTATGACAAACTTGCGTCCATCGAAATGATCGAGGCCGTCGGCCACGAGTTCCTCGACACCTTCTTTCGCCAATGCTCGAGATTATTGCGATCCAACGGCGCGATGGCGCTACAAACCATAACGATCCCCGATCAACGGTACGAAAATTATCGCCGTTCGGTCGATTTCATCCAGCAGTACATATTTCCGGGCGGATGCATCCCGAGCCTTTCGGCGATCTCTGTTTCTCTTCGCAGATCCAGCGATTTTGGTGTGACGCGTCTTGACGATTTTGGATCGCATTACGCCGAGACGCTGAAACACTGGCGAACTCACTTTTGGCGAAACGTCGACGCTGTTCGCGGACTGGGGTTCGATGAGCGTTTTGTCCGGATGTGGCATTATTACCTCTGTTATTGCGAAGCCGGATTTTTGGATTGTCAAATCGGTCTCGCCCAAATCTTGTTGACGAAACCGGGTGGGCGACTCACGTCGCCAATCTGAGGGTCAGGCTAATGAAAATGCTCTTGACGACCGTGTTTGCAGGCATTCTGGCGCTGATGATCGGCGTCACGACGTGGGCGTCTTTGGAGCGAAGCGTATTCGACGCAGGTCATCTATTTGCGGATCGCTGGTTTGTGGCCACCTTCTGTGATGCGTACTGTGGCTTCATAACCTTCTATATTTGGGTCGCGTTCCGGGAAACCAGCTTCTTCGCTCGCCTGGTCTGGTTTGTCGCCATCATGGGGCTTGGAAACATTGCAGTGGCGCTGTACGTGCTCATCAACATTTGGCGGCTTGAGCCTTCCGACGCTTGGGATCAATTGCTTCTGGGTCGTACTGCCTCTAAGTTCGCTGAGGGATCATCATGACACTAATCGATATCGTGGAACGCGGTTTTGTTCCCGATTGGCTTGTCCGCATCGGCATTCGGAGGATGTTGAAGCAGCGATTGCTCGATGCAGGCAATTCATCGGCGCCGGAGTTCGCGGCCTGGCTTCGACAACAACCCGTGGCAATTGCGGCGGAACTTGCTAATTCCCAGCATTACGAAGTGCCCGTCGAGTTCTTCCGTGCCATCCTTGGCCCACGCTTGAAATACAGCTGCTGCCTTTTCGCGGATGGTCTCCGTTCGCTCGCGCAAGCAGAGGAGGCCATGCTCGATCTCACCTGCCAGCGGGCCGAGATTGCAGACGGGATGGACATCCTGGAACTAGGCTGCGGTTGGGGATCGCTCTCCTTGTGGATCGCGGAGCGCTATCCGAATTGCCGGGTCTTGGCGGTTTCCAATTCGCGAAGTCAAAAGGAACACATCGAGGCCAGCTGTTGTGAAAAACATGTGTGTAACATCGAAGTCGTGACGGCGAATGTCGCCGACTTCTCGGCGTCTCGACATTACGATCGAGTCATCTCGGTCGAGATGTTCGAGCACATGCGAAATTACGAGAGGCTGCTCGAACGCGTGGCCGATTGGTTAGTTCCGGGCGGAAAGCTATTCGTCCACATCTTCTGCAATCGCGACTTTGCCTACTCGTTCGAGATCGACGGCGACGGCGATTGGATGGCACGCCACTTCTTTACGGGAGGCATCATGCCGTCATTCGATCTATTCGACCAATTCGACCGCCACGTGGAAGTTCATCGGCGCTGGTTTATGGATGGCCATCACTATGCTCGAACGTGCGAAGCGTGGCTCCTCAATTTGGACTCTCAGCAAGCAAACCTAACGAACCTCTTCTCGAATGGAATCGGCGCCACCGCGGTATCTGTCGCTTTACAGCGTTGGCGGATCTTCTTGATGGCCTGTGCCGAACTTTTCGCTTTTGGCGACGGAAAGCAATGGGGGGTCGGACATTACCTGTTCGAACCGGTGCGTCGGTTTGCTAACGCCAGCTCGATGGGAAGCGTCCTATGAACTGTCTCGAATTGCTCGCTCTAAATATTGTTCTTACGCTTGCACTCATGACCGTACTTTGGGGCGTCAGCTTAGTGCTACGCGACGTAAGCATCGTGGACGTTTTTTGGGGATTGGGCTTCGTCGTGATCGCATCGCTCTGTTTTTTCCTCACCGAGGAGATCACCGTCCGAAAGACGCTTCTCCTCCTACTTACCTCGATTTGGGGGCTGCGGCTGTCTATTTATCTGGCTCTGCGCAAATTTGGCACTCCAGAGGATTACCGCTATCAGGCGATGCGGGCGTGGATCGGGCATCAGTTTTGGCTCGTGAGCCTCTTCCTTGTGTTCGGGTTGCAAGGGATTCTCATGAATGTCGTGGCCCTGCCGGTCGTCATGGGACAGCTAGACACGTCCCCCATTGGCTTCTGGGCCGTGCTTGGCGTTGCTTTATGGACGGTCGGGTTGGTTTTCGAAGCTGTGGGCGACTACCAGCTCGCCCGCTTCAAGGCCGATGTTAACAACCGCGGCAAGGTACTGGATCGGGGCCTCTGGCGATACACGCGCCACCCGAACTATTTTGGCGACTTTCTGGTCTGGTGGGGAATCTTCTTTGCTGCTCAGGGCCAGGGATTCTGGTGGACAGTCATCGGCCCTCTGGTCATGTCGTTTCTGCTCATTCGTGTTTCAGGCGTGGCCCTACTCGAACGGTCTTTGAAAAATAGCAAGGAAGGGTACGAGGACTACATGGCCCGGACTAGCGCATTCATACCATGGCCACCGCACGGCCCGAAAACTTAACGGGCGACATCCACCCTCTTCTTGCACATCCTTCTTACGACGCGCGCAAGTTATTCCGTCGAACTCGGTCCGGTCCGCCCCACCGAGGTAAATTCCCTTCAAGCCGTTCTCGGCTTCTGTGCGAAGTTCAAGGGCTAGTCGCAGAAAGCGCGAGATTGCCCACGACCAAACGGTCGCCCCAACCGGGCGCCCAGTTTTTGAACGCCCCGCTAGGCCGTCTCCGTACCATTTTTTGGTTCGACAGCGCACCTTTGATTCTATGGTGGGATACAGGAAGACATGCGGCTCGAGAAGAAGCCCAGGTCGTGGAGCTGTCGGCGACGAGTCTTGTAATGAGAGTGGCGGGCTTTTTGATTGCGCAACTGGGCGCGCTGAAGACTGGCGGCGATGCGCGTGAGGTAATGGCGGCGGTGGTCAGCATCAAACCATCGCGTGCTCACCAGTGCGTTGGCGGCGTCGCGGACCTGGCTCAGCGTGATCAACGGATTTCTCCCCCCGCAGACGTTCGGTTTGGCGTGCCAAGAACAAGTGGCTGACCATCGTGATGTACAGGTGACGCATCACGGCTTGATACTTGCGGACTTCGAAATGCGATTAGCCCAGTTCGCTTTTCTTGTCCTGAAGCGTGCGTTCGACAGGCCAGCGTGCGAAGGCCCCTATTATGCCACGTCGCAGAGCTGAACCCATGTGTGCCGCCAAATTCAACCGCCCCAACCCTCCCCCACCGCCGCCGTTTTGAACCGCCCTCAACACCATTGTGATCCCGATGTGCTCGACCCAGAGATGGTCGTGGTCAAGGTGCAGGAGACCGATACCTGCCGTAACCTCGACAGTCCGGTCGAAGTGTTCATCGATTCCGAAGGCTGGCACACGCTCCTGGTCTACGACTCGCGAAAGGAGCAGACGCCATGAACACCGAATTGAGCAGCTTCCTGACGCAGTTGCAGTCGCGAATCAAGAATGAAGTTCGGCCGCGATTTGAAGACGAAGAATGGCCGGCGCTCATCGAGCGCATCAGCGTCCCCGGACGAATCGTGGAGATCGGCCGCGAAACCTATGGGTACTTCGTGGAGGTGTTGCCTCCAAAGCACCAACTCGGCAGTCTCTTCGCCTTTGCCGAAGGCGCTGAAGCACTCCGCCTCTTTTGGCGAGTAGCCAATCGCTACTTCTGCCGGCAACTGACGTGGGACGAGACGGCGACTTTCTGCCGGCTCGCCCAGATTCCACTTCCTCATTAACCCCCAAACTCGAAACGGAGGCTCTATGGACCCCCAGGCAACTTGGGAACAGATGCTGGCTGCCTACGCGGCCGGCGACTGGGACCTGATCGAAGAACGTGCCACCGACTTGCTCGCGTGGCTCGACTGCGGCGGATTTCCGCCGAAGGTGCTGTCGCAATGTGCATTCGGCGAGGACGGCAATCGCGTCCTGGCGCGCGCCGGATGCCTGTTCGCCCTCGACGCCGTGCAATCCGCATGGCGCATCCCGTAACAACCTTCGCCCGTTGGAGAACCCTATGACCACCAATTCGAAACGGCACGGCTGCAAGGGCTGTGGCTCACGTTGCGCAGTCCCAATCAGCGCAATCTGCAAGCGCCGCATCCTCTGCTCGAAGTGCCGGAAAAGGAGGACCGATGCGCGTTGATCTCAAAGACGGCCGATGTCGCACGTGCGGTAGTCAACTCGACATCGTCGCCGACGACGACGCTACCATGACCGTGGAGTGCCTTGAATGCGGCGATAGCTACGACGTGGAGACCGATGCCTTCGGCGACGGCTGCATGACGTACTATCCCGCCGCCCTGGCCGAACTCATGGAAAGGGGCGACGACCCATGAAGCGGCAGCGTCCGCGCAAGTCGCAGCGAGCAAGCCAAACGAGATACCGCTTCACGAAAGAGGACTGCCAGCGCGGCTACCAGGCCGCCCTGGCGAAAAGTTCCAACGATTGGCAGCTCTACGCCTGGCTCTACCGCCGCCTTCGCGGCCATTATCGACGAAAGGAGTGATTCGTCGCACAGATAGATAGTCGAGGGCTCAGACCGTGCCCTGCGCCATCCGGCGCAGGGCATTTTCGTCGGGCTATTCAAGGTGCAGCCCTTGATGATTCCAGACCTAACTTGACATCGGTTGGGCGGACCGAAACGGGTTGACCACATCGGCTCGGGTGCCTCGGTGTCAACGACTCAACGGAGTCGGACGCTCGCAATTCCTCCCCGAGAGCAACACTCTTCGTAACAATACGCTTGCACGAGAGCGAAGCCGAAGTCTGCCGAAGGATCTCAGTCACCCGATTGGTAGAGGTCCCGACACTTCCGGTATGCCTCCTCCACCGGCGGGAGTAGCTCCTTGGCCTTGTCGAGGTCGTCAGCCAGCAGGGCGTCGCGCAGATCCTCCAGATGCTCGCGGAGATCCTCCGTGGCCTTGCTCGTTTCCGGGTCCATCCTGCCGGTGCGGATGAACACGCCAACCTGAACCTTGCGCGTCAGCAGATCCCAGTGCTGAATCTGCCGGATCGCCTCCTCCTTGCGGCCGGAGCGGACGGCGCTGATCGCGTCGGCCCGGACGCGGACGATTTCCTCGAATGCCTGCTTCTGGTCGGGGTAGTAGATGTACAACGCCACGACGCTGAACACCACCAACCCGAGCAGGGCGACCAGGCCCTGAACCGGCCCCGGCACGTCCAGATCCCAGACCGCCTTCGGGGCATCCGAGGTCGGCGGGGCCGCTGTCATCCAGGCGTCGATTTGCGCGGCCCGGTCGAACCGCGCGAACAGCCCGCCCGCCAGGGCCAGCAGCGCCAGGGCCGCGAGGGCGACAGGCTCCAGTACCTCGACCTTGTGGAGCAGTTTGCCCCGCACGGTTTCCCAGTTCGCGCCCGACCCGCCCGCGAACGGACTCGTCCATTCGTCGAAGGCATGCGTGTGGCTGGCCTCCTCCTTGGCGAAGTACAGCGGATGCTCGATGGCGTAGGCAACTCCCAGGACCAGCACGACTACGACTGCCAGCCAGGGCAGCACCCGCTTCCAACCGAACGAGATCATCAGCCAGACAATCAAGCCCAGGTTGAAGCCGACACCCAACTCAAACAACACGAACCCCGCGCCGACGCTGTTTCCATGCTCGAAGATCAGGCCGATCCGCATCATGCCCGGCAGCACGCCAGAGTAGGCCGGCAGACCGATCAACGCCATCAACCATGGCGAGCGCCAGTCGTCGTGGCGCATCGACATGCCAAGGATGCCGTGCGGCAGCAGCCCAGCGAGCAAGCCGGTGAACACGACACCGATCAGGACGTAGAGCATGGTTGGGCTGACCGCCTCTCGGCTTGCCGCCACGAACACCGACGCCAGCCGCTTCAGGCCTGGCGCGGGCGTCGGCTCGTCGTCCGGAGGCAGTGTGTCGGCGGGCCACTCGAAGCCGCGTTTCCAGACCTCGCCGCCCGTGATGGCGAGGGCCATGGTCGCGATGACGAAGCAGACGATGACGACGGGTTCGGATAGGGTCAGGCCGTAGAGGAAGGACAGCGGGTTGAGTTGCGGCGCAGCCAGCACGAACGCCAGGATGGTGGCGCTGGGGACGCCGGACCGGCGCATCTCACGGGCGACAGGGATGACTCCAAACGAACAGACCGGCAGAAGCGAGCCGATCACCCAAGCGCGGAAAAGCCCGCCCAATCCCTCGCCGCCGAAGAGCTTGCGAGTGCCTTCCGCCCCCAGCATCACCCGCATCACGGCGGCGACGAAGAAGCCGACCACCAGTGTCGATGAAGCCTCGATGGCGGTTTGTCCGGTACGGAGCAGGACGCTCCAGAAGATGTCCATGCTGCAAGACTCCAGGGGTCGGGCCGGTCAGACCGGCACCGCGACGGATTCCATTAGTTGATCGATGACGCTTCCGGCGGCACCGGGCGCGATGCCAAGGCGCGCGCCGAGGACGGGGCCGGCGATCTCCTGCACGTCGTCGGGCGTGACGAACGGGCGGTCCTTCAGGAACGCCCACGCCTGGGCGACGCGCTGCCAGATCAGCATGCCGCGCGGGCTGAGGCCGAGCGTCACCTTCGGGTGCGCCCGCGTGGCCCTGCCCAGATCCACCAGATATGCCTGGACGTTCTGAGCGACCGCGATGCGCGCGATTCGCTCTTGTAGCGCGGCGAGTTGGCCTTCGGCCAGCATCGCCTCATGCCCCGGCATGTCGGCGACGTGTCCGACAGCGGCGGCGAGTAGGCCGAGTTCGTCGTCGCGCTCGGGGTAGCCGACGGAGAGCTTCATGGCGAAGCGGTCGAGTTGCGCCTCAGGCAGTGGGTAGGTGCCGTGATGCTCCACCGGGTTCTGCGTGGCGATCACGAAGAACGTCGGTGTCAAGGTGTGCCGCACGTTGTCCACCGTCACCTGTCGCTCGGCCATCGCCTCCAGTAGAGCGCTCTGCGTGCGCGGCGTGGTGCGGTTGATCTCGTCGGCGAGCAGTACGTCACTGAAAACCGGGCCGGGGAGGAACTCAAACTCGCGCGTCTTCTGATTGAAGACACTGTACCCGGTGATGTCGCCGGGCAAAAGGTCCGGGGTACACTGCACGCGAGAGAAACGTCCCCCGACCGCCACGGCGACCGCCTTGGCCAGCGTCGTTTTGCCCAGTCCCGGCAGATCCTCCAGCAGCAGATGTCCTCGCGCCAGGAGGCACGCCAGCACACGCTCGACCACGTCCGCCTTGCCGCGCAGCGCCTTGTTCAGGGCGGCGCGCAGGCCATCGATGTGGCCCGCGTTTGGCGCAGCCCTAGCCAGGGAGTTGTCGGTCAAGGTCTGCGTCACGGTCAGGCTCCCAGAGCGGGGGTCGGGTTCGCGTCTTGCCATCGCCTCAGCGTCCAGCTGCCGAGGACTCGATGGCAGACGGCCAGCACTTCGTCTGCCGACCAGGGCGGCGGCGCGTCCGGCGCGTATGCCGCCCACTCGGCCATGCGGGTCAGTTGGTCGAGATCCTCGTCCGTATGGGTGGGCATCGCCAGCGCAGCCCGCAGCCAGGAGAGGACCGTTTGCCGACGCGGTCGCGCCTTGCCGGCCCAGTGACCCCGCCGTTCAAGGATAGCCACGGCACCGCGCACCTGATCGCGCCACGTCCGGCCCGGAAACCACACCCATATCCGGACGGCCAGGGCATCAATCAGTTCGCGCCGATAGAACCAGGCGGCGACCAGCGAGAAGAGCAGGACCGACAGTTCGATGACGTGCCGCCAGGCCCATGCGGCGACGGTGGTGAGCGTGTTCAGGATGCGTTCGGACAGCGGGAGCGATGGCCCAAGCACGTCGTAACCGGGCGTCGGCTCGACCACCAGCCAGTGGCGATCCCGTAAGCGCACCTCGGGCCAGAAGTGGAGGTCGGAGGACTTGACAGGCGTGTGCGCCGTCTCCGGGTCGTAGGCGTCCGGGGAGGCGTAGTAGCCCAGGCAGACGCGCGCCGGATAGTCGAGCGAGCGCAGGAGTATCGCGGCGGCTGTGGCGAACAGGTAGTCCGGGCCGCGCCGCGACGTGGTCAGGAACCACAGCACCGGCACCGGGTGGTCTGCCGAGGCGGCGGCGTTCCGGTCGAGAGTGTACTGGGTGCGCAACTTGGTGAGGATAGCGGACACCTGCGGCCAGCCGCGCGGTTCGTCGCCAGCCCATTCCCGTGCGATCCGCTCGATCGCGGGGCGGATCGCGTCCGGAACCTCGGTCAGGGCCGGCGGCGCACCGCCGGACGTCCCGAACGCGGCTTCGGGCAGCCGGCGCGGATCGAGGGTGCGGCAGTCAGTGGTGACGACCACGCCGGGCGGGGTGCGATTCCTGCCGGCCAGGGCGAGGACTCCCTCGTAGTCCCACTCGTAGTATTCCGGCCTGTCCACCTTGTTGATGCGGAAGCGGGTAACCATCGCCGGCGTGGGGACGAGATTGCTCTTCATGTCCGCCGCCTTGAGCTTGTGCCGCTCGTCCCCCAGGTACCAGCCGGCATCATTAAAATGCCCAAGTTTCATCCAGTCGCCGCCCTCGGCGTCGAACAGGCGGTCGCCCGGCTTGCGGGCCTCTATCCACTTCTTCTCGACCGCGTCGTAGCTCTCATAGACCACGACACGGACGTGCAGCGGGGTGCGGCCCTGTACCTCGAACAGCCCGCGCGCCTTCTGGCTTCCCGGCCTCTTCGCGTCCTGCGGCCCCTGGCGCGCGGTGTCGAAATCACGGCTGGGGCGGCGATTGTCTGGCAGCTTGCCGTGGTTCTCGATCACCTTCGCTTGACCGGCGGCGATCATCTTCTCCTGATTCTTGGGCGGCTTGTGCGGGGGGCCGTATGTGTCGTTGACGGCGTCGATGAGCGATTTCCTGTTGTCCTCGATCACCCTGTCCGTCTCGACCATGCCGGCGGCTTTGGCGTTCTCGCCCGCCGTCTCCTCCGGCCCGTCGCCGATACCGTAGCGCGCGAATGGGTCTATTTCACCCGTGCCGCCCGAGGTGGGCAGCCACTCCCCCAGCGACAGCACCGCCCTTTTCGGACCGATGACGACCAGGGCCACAGCGCCGCCCAGTGCGAGGACGAGGAAACTCAGTCCCAGCCACGGCACCCGCTCGCCGCCCGCCTCAACCTCGATAGCCACAGCCTTGTCGGCGGCGACGAAGTCGGACCTTAGGCCGGCCCAGTAGGCTAGCATCAGCCAGACACTGCCGGTCGCCGTGTAGAGGCCGAGGACGACCATGACGACGGGGTGGTTCGTCATGGCGGCGGCGAACAGGATGAGGAACAGGCTCACCACGCAGGCCAGCCGCAAGCACAGGACCCAGCCGGCGCAAGCGGCCAGCCCGAGGCCGACGTTCCGCAGGCCGCACACCATCTGGAGTTCGAGCGGATGGCCGTCGCCGGTCCAGTCGCGACGCATCGGCTCGACGGCGAACGACGCGGCAGCCATCGCGAGCAACAGCAACAGCACCCACAAGGGCGGCTTGCGACGCGGGTCGTCGGGGGGCGGCACGAACCAGCCGACGCAGGCGGCGACGGCGACCCAGGCGGCAGCCAGTCCGACACTCTGCAGCACGGCGCGCCCGTCGCTGGCGGCGATCTCCACCGCGACTGTCGCGAGAGCCAGCAGCACGAACGTTGCCCGGCGCACCATCGATGAGAACTCAGGAGCCATGTCGCGCCTCCCGCCAACCGCCCCGTAGAAGTGCTGGGACCGCTTCCGCCGACTCGATCAGCAGCCAGGGCGACGGACGGTCTCCCCACGCCGGGTCCCAGGCCGACTCGCCGAACGCTCCGGCTTTTAGCACGACCCAGCGCTGGTCTTCGGCCTCGCACACTCCGCAGCCCTGGCGGGCGTGGGTGCGGTCGGTGGTGACGATGACTTGCAGCCCGTCTCGGAAGCCCCGGCACTTCGGGCAGGCCAGCACCTCGGCCAGCGGTGTGTCGCACTCTTCGGGAAGAGCGGCCAGGGCGTCGAGGATCTTATGCAACTGCGCCTGCCCCGCCGCGGGCGGGATGTCGTGACCGCCCCAGGCCAGCCCGACCTGCGCCCCGTCTTCGAGCCAACCCTTGGCGAAGCTGGCGACGACACGGATGGCCCACTCGCGCGAGGAGTCCGGCCCCGTGCCGGCGTGGACGCGAGGGTCCGCGTCGAGAACAATCTGGATGACGGGGCGGGATGTGGCCTGTAGTTCACAGACGATCAGGCGGTCGTGCCGCGCGGACTGCCCCCAATGGATGCGGCGCGGCGAGTCGCCCCGCCGGTAGGGCCGCACGCCCAGCACGTCGCCGTTGGTGCCGACCTTGGAGCGCGAGACGTTCCCCTCGACCTGTCGGTCGCCGCTGACGGGAGGGATGGGGCCGACCGGGAAGGTGCGGGGCCAGACCACCAGCAGCGTCTCGACGGTCACCTCTCGGCTGTTCTCCCACAGGCCGAAGGGGAACCCGGTCGTCAGCTTCAGCGCGGCCAGCGGATATACGCCCCGGCAGAGGGGTTTGAATTCCCAACGGCACAGCGCCGTCCGCCGGCTCGGGGCCGACGCGATGCCGGCGACCGCCTCGGCCGACTCGCCGAAGCCGCCGCGCACCGCCAGCCCCCAAGCCGACCAAGGCAGCACGTTGCGGAGCGTGAGACGGACCTGGACGGTGTCCCCTTCCGAGGCACGGGTGCGGTCGAAGGCGACAAAGCCGTCTAGCCCACGCAGCGACAGCCACGGCCAGATGACTCCGAGGGCGATTACGGCCAGGACGCCGCCACACAGCACGAAGCCCTGCGCATGCAAGAATAGGCCGCACAACAGTGAGGCCAACGCCGCGAGCGTCAGCACGCCCAGCGGGTGGCAGACGAACCGCCGGACGTGGGCGCTGAACACTGGGAAGCAGTCGTAGGCGAAAAGGGCGCGCAGCCACTCGCGGAGGCGGTCGGCAAACGTGTTTGGAGGCGCTTCGGTCACGGATCGTCCCCTTGTGTTCATCACGTGTCGTGCACCACGACCTCGCCCGAATCGGTGCCGACCGCGAGCCGCGCGTCGTCGCCCGACCACGCCACCTGGGTGACGCCGGCGTCGAGCCTGGACTCGGCGAGCGGTCGGTTGCCCTTCTCGGGCTGCCACAGGACGAGTTTGCCATCGCCGCCGCCCGACGCCAGCAACGGCCCGGCTTTTTGGAAGGCCAGCGCGTTCATCGTCGCCTCCTCGTCGTGGCCTTCCAGTTGCAGCGGCGTCGTGCCTTCCGGCCCCTTGCCCGAGCAGTCCCAGACCGTCACGACCGGGCCGCCGCCGGTGGCCAGGAAGCGGCTGCCCCTGTCCCAGGCCAGTTCGCGCACCTTCATCGGGTAGCCGAACATGTGGAGATCCTGGCCAGTCGCGGCGATCCAGAAATGCACCGTCGAGTCCTGGTCGCCGGTGGCGAGGTACTTGCCGTCGGGCGACCACGCCAGCCGTAGCACCGACCCCTTCCACGAAAACTCGCGCACGGGTGCATCGACGGCAGGCGACCAGAGGCGGACGCCGCCGTAGGCCGACGAGGTGAGTTCCTTGCCACCGGGCTTCCACACGATGTCAGTCACGGTGCTGGCGTGTTCGGGCCAGTCGCGCAGAAGTTTGCCGTCGCGGCCCCACAGACGCACCTTCCTCCCCGCCGCCGAGGCGATCCAGGTGCCGTACGGGCTGACGGTGACCCGCTCGACCCACTTCGCCCCGGCGTCGAGTGACAGGTTCTCGGCCCCGGAGGCGGCGTCCCACAGGCGGACTCGGCCATCCTGGCCGGCGCTGGCGACCGTGCCGTCATCCAACCAGGCGAGCGAGGTGGCCCCGAACCCGTGGCCGGGTAGCAGGTGCTGCACCGCGCCGGTGGCAGCGTCGAGGAGCGCGACCGGACCTTTGACCGCAGCGGCGGCGATGTGCTTGTTGTCCGGCGACCACGCCAGGGCGATGACGTGGTCGGGCAGCGCTGCTCGCCACTGGCGCGTCAGCCTTGCTTTTCGACCTACGCCAAGCATGAGCGGAAGCCCTCCGTCAGCTTCTCGCGGTCGAGGTTGCGACCGATGAAGATGAGCTTGTTGGTGCGCGGCGTCTTGCCCCACGGGCGGTCCGGCTGGCCGTCGAAGAGCATGTGGACGCCCTGGAAGACGAAGCGGTTGGCGTCCCCCTTGATCGCCAGGACGCCCTTCATGCGGAAGATGTCCTGGCCCTGCGTCTGGAGCAGTTCGCCGAGCCACCTGTTCAGCTTCTTCTGGTCGAGGTCGCCGGGGATGGTGATGCCGACCGAGGACACCTCGTCGTCGTGTTCGTGGTCCGGCTTGTAGGCGCGCGATTCCTTCGCCGCCAGGAGGCCCGCCGTGCCGCGCAACTCGGCCCTGAACTCGTCGGGGTGATGCTCGGTGAACAGGGCGTAGTCGCCAGCCTGGGTGATGCGGATCGGGAAGCGCACCTCGCCGCCGGGCAGGACCGCCTCCAGCAGGCGCTTGCCCGGCTCGATGGGGCCGGTCACCGTGGCCGGTTCGCGCTCGCTGAAGCACCACACGGCGTCTTCGACCGAGGAGGCCAGCCCATTGGGGGCCGAGAGAAGGGCCAGTTTCATCGCCGGGTCCGGCCCCTCCTGCATGACGAGGGCGTAGTCGCCGGCCTCCAGGGCGAAGACGCCGCCCCACTCGAAGGGGTACTCCGGTTCGAGGAACTGCGGGTCGGTGACCATCGCGCGGTCGAGGTCGAAGCCGCCGACGTTGAGGATGCGGTCCATGTCGATGACGCTGTTCCGCGTGCGGTAGACCTTCGCCGCCGCGTTCATCGCCTTGATGCGCGCCTCCAGGGCGTCGAGTTCCTCGGCGGATACGAGGTCGGTCTTGTTCAGCATGATCACGTCGGCGAAGGCGATCTGCTCCTGCACCTCGTTGGTGTCCCAGTGTTGCTGGACGTGCTTGGCGTCCACCAGCGTGACGAGGCCGTCGAGCTTCGTCCGCGCGCGGATCTCGTCGTCCACGAAGAACGTCTGCGCCACCGGGCCAGGGTCGGCCATGCCGGTCGTCTCGACCAGGATGTAGTCGAAGCGGTCGCGACGCTTCATCAGGTTGCCGAGGATGCGGATGAGGTCGCCGCGAACGGTGCAGCAGATGCAGCCGTTGTTCATCTCGAAGATCTCTTCCTCGGCGTTGATGACGAGATCTTGATCGACGCCGACCTCGCCGAACTCGTTCTCGATGACGGCGATGCGTTTGCCGTGGTTGGCCGTCAGGATGTGGTTGAGCAGCGTCGTCTTGCCCGAGCCGAGGAAGCCGGTGAGGACCGTCACTGGCACCCTTTCCGCCGTCGCCGTCATGGTGGTTGCTCCTGTTGAGGCTCGCACGAAAGGCGATTTCGTGCTGACAATGTAATACCTATACGGGTACTACCAAGTTATACGCCACCCGCATTCCGCGGCAATCCCGCCTTCAGAGGGTTGACAAGTAGCGCCTACTCTGCTATTTCATAGAATCATCGAACAGTGGAACGGAGGCTCGCCGTGAAGGAAGTCATCCCACCCTGCAACGAGAGCGACCACGGCCATGTGGAGGAAGCGCTCCCGCCCGCCTCGCTGGAGCGCGCTGCCCGACTGTTCCGCGCGATGGGGGACGCCGCCAGGCTGCGAATCCTCGGCGTCCTCGAGAACGGCGAGTTGTGCGTGACCGAGATCGTGGCGGCGGTCGGCGAGAAGTTCTCGACCGTCTCCCAGCGGCTCCGCATCCTCCGACAGGAAGGGTTGATCGCCCGGCGGCGGGACGGCAACCACATCTACTACGCGCTCGCGGATCGGCACGTCGCCGACCTGATCCTGAACGCGCTGGCGCACGCGAACGAGTTGGACGCGGCACCGGCGACGGCCACCCAAGAAGGGGAGGATTGACATGGCTCACACCCACGAAGGTCACGACCACCAGCACGGCCCGGCCTGCGGCCACACGGCCATCAAGCACGACGGCCACACCGACTACTTGCACGACGGCCACCTCCATCACCAGAACGGCGGCACGGTCGAGGAACACACCCTGGCTGTCAGCAGCGCCAACCCCGCCGACTGCACGCCGTGCCACGACTGCGGCGCTCACGACAAGGGCCACCGCCACGGGCCGGGCTGCGGCCACGAAGCGGTGCCGCACGGCGACCACGTCGATTACCTGGTTGACGGCCACTTGCACCACCCGCACGGCGACCACTGCGACGACCACGGCAAGATCCAGTTGGCGTGAGCCAAGGCTCGCGCCGGGCGGGGCAACGAGCGGCAAGAACCTTGTGTCGGGTGACCCTGAGTGACCCGCCGGGCGCGTGAACTTCGGCCAGCACGACGTTCCCTCCGACTCGGCCCCAGACGCGCTGCGGCGGGCGGGCGCGATCGTCCCACCCCTCCGAGGGAGTGGGTTCCGGGCGGATCACCCCACTCACCCAGCGGCGGGCCTGCTCGTCGAGGTGTTCGAGGTGGACGCAGCCGTCGGGCGTGACGATGATCCGCCCGTGGCGCGTGACGCCGCCCAGCGTCACTTCCACTTCGGCGTCGTAGCCGGATGCGCCGCGGCGACAGGCTTCACCCTTGTTCCGGGAGGCGGGGTCCGGCAGCGCGTCGGCGCGGGCGTTCGCCGCGATCAGCAGAGCGAGACAACAGAATGAGCGGGTCACAGGTGTTCCTCCGTAGTTGTCGGATCGTGGTGATCAGGTCGATTGACGCAGGGCAGTCGCGAGGTCGTCGCGCGTCACCTCGGCCAGCGGCTTCAGCACCTTGAACTTGCGCTGGTTGCCCTGCTCCAGCACGCCGACGACCGTCTCCACGTCGGGGCAGTCGTCCTCGGCGCAGTTGAGTTGCATCACCGTCACGGCCACGTCGTCGCCCAGGCCGAGCAACTCCCTGGCCCAACCCTTGAGCCGTTCCGCGACCGCCGGATCGTGCGCCGGCTTCTGACTGAACAGGTTCATCACGCTTCACCTCCGTCTTCTCGTTGTGCCGCCAGCGCCTGCTCGGGCGTCGGCCACTCCGGCAACGGGTCGGGCAGTGTCGCCCATGCCTCGGGGCCGCCGGACATCTCCGCGTCGGTCAGCAGGCAGGCGTCCAGCGCGGCGCGGACCTTGGCCTCGTCCAGCTTGCGCCCGATGAACACCAACTCCTGGCGACGGTCGCCCCACTCGCCCTCGAACTGGCAGACGATGCCCAGCCGACTCTCGGGGTCGTCGGGCCACTCGCTTTCGGGGACGCTGTCCCACCAGACGGCATGCGGCGATAGCTCGGCCACCTTGCCGGCCTGCGACCACAGGCCGATCCAGTCGGGGCGGGTGGCGATCCAGCAGAAGCCCTTGGAGCGCAGCAGCCCCTTGACCACTCGCTTGTTCTGGATGAACTCCCAGAACCGCTCCGGGTGCAGCGGCCTGCGGGCGCGGTAGACGAAGCTGGTGATGCCGTACTCGGCGGTCTCGGGCTGCTCCTGGCCGCGCAGCACGGCCATCCAGCCGGGTGCCTCGGAAGCCCGGTCGAAGTCGAACCGCCCGGTGTCGAGGATCTCGCCCAACGGCACCCTGCCGCGCTCGGCGCGGACGATCCTCGCGGAGGAGTTCAGCGAGCGCAGGATGCCTTCCAGTTGATCGCCCTTTTTCGGCGTGAGGAGGTCTGTCTTGTTGATCACGATCACGTCGGCGAACTCGACCTGATCGACCAGCAGTCCGACCACCTCGCGGTCGTCCTCCTCGTTGATCGCCAGGGAGCGGTCGGCCAGGGCGTCGGCGGAGGCGTAGTCGTTCAGGAAATTCACCGCATCGACCACGGTCACCATCGTGTCGAGCCGGGCCACCTTCGAGAGCGACTGTCCTTCCTCGTCCTCGAACGTGAACGTCTCCGCGACCGGCAGCGGCTCGCTCACGCCGGTCGATTCGATGAGCAGATAGTCGAATCGCCCCTCCATCGCGAGCCGCGCCACCTCCTTCAGAAGATCCTCGCGGAGGGTGCAGCAGATGCAGCCGTTGGACATCTCGACCAGCTTCTCGTCGGTGCGCGACAGGGCCGCATCGCCTGTCTTGACCAGCGCGCCGTCGATGTTGACCTCGGACATGTCGTTGACGATGACGGCGACCTTCCGTCCCTCGCGGTTGCTCAGGACGTGGTTGAGCAGCGTGGTCTTACCCGCGCCGAGGAAGCCGGACAGGACGGTGACCGGCAACTTGTCGCGTTTCTTGCGTGGCGTCTTCATGCTTTCCTTTCTTACATGAGGTTCACGCCGCGTCCCAGGCGGCGAAGGGGTCGTGCAGGGCCGCCCAGGCTGTCTCGCCGCCGGCCATCTCTCCGTCCGTCAGAAGGCAGGCGTCGAGGTCGCGGCGGACCTCGCCCTCGTCCAGACCGATGCCGATGAAGACCAGTTCCTGCCGCCGGTCGCCGAACGGTTCCTGCCAGTTGGCGGTGATGCGTGCCAGGGCGCGTTCGCCGGTCGGCCAGCGCTCGCGCGGCACCGCCGCCCACCACAGGCCCGTCTTGCCCGTGTGGCACATCCGGCCAGCCTGCTGCCAGAAGCAGACATCGCCCATCCGGTTCGCCAGCCAGAGGAAGCCCTTGACGCGCAGCACGCCAGGCCAGTCTCTGCTCAGTCGCTCAGAAAGCCGCATCGGGTGGAACGGCCTGCGGGCGCGGTAGACGAACGACGCGATGCCGTACTCCTGCGTCTCGGGCAACTTCTCGCCGCGCAGTCCCGCCGCCCAGCCCGACATGCGCCGGGCGCGCTCCATCGAGAACAGACCGGTGCCGATCACCCGATCCGGCGGCAAAAGGCCGTTCGTCGTGCGTTCGATTCGCGCGACGGGGTTGATGCGGCGCAGAGCAGCCTCCAGGCAGTCCAGTTGCTCGGGCGAAGCCAGGTCGCACTTGTTGATCACGATCACGTCGGCGAACTCGGCCTGATCGAGCAGCAGGTCAGCCACGCCTCGCTCGTCATCGGGAGTCGCGGCCAGGCCGCGTTCGCGCAGCGTTACGGCGTCGGTAAACTCGGCGAGAAAGTTGGCCGCATCGACGACCGTTACCGTGGTGTCCAGCCGGGCGAGATCGGCCAGCGGCGTCTCGCCCAACTTGGCGTCGAACACCTCGGCGACCGGCATCGGCTCACTGATGCCCGTGGACTCGATGAGCAGATGGTCGAAGCGGCCTTCCGTGGCCAGTTTCGCCACTTCCTGCAGCAAGTCCTCACGCAACGTGCAGCAGATGCAGCCGTTGCTCATCTCGACCAGTTTTTCGTCGGTCCGGCTCAGGGCAACAGCGTCACCAACGAGGGCAGCATCAATGTTGACCTCGCTCATGTCGTTGACAATGACCGCCACCTTCATGCCGGCGCGGTTGTTCAAGACGTGGCTGAGCAGGGTCGTTTTGCCCGCGCCGAGGAAACCGGACAGGACAGTGACTAGCAGCCGTTCCTTTGCCATTACTGCGGCTCCTTGGTGTCCCGGAATTTGCTGTACTTCTTGTTGGAGTTTTCGACGCGGCCGGTCGTGTCCATGAACTTTATCTTGCCCGTGAAGAACGGGTGCGAAGCGCTCGATATGTCGAGTGAAAAGAGCGGGTACTCCTCGCCATCGGTCCCGACGATGGTCTGGGGTGTTTTGACAGTGGACCGGCACAGGAACACGAGGCCGGCCGACTTATCCTGAAAAACGACGAGGCGGTAGTCGTGATGAATGCCCTTCTTCATGGATCTCTCTCAAGTCTAGCGATTGGTTGGAGTGCGATTCTCATTGGTGGTCATCGGTTGCCCTCGCGATAAATCACATGCTTGCGCACGATCGGGTCGTACTTGCGAAGCTCCATTCGCTCCGCCATGTTGCGGCGGTTCTTATGGACGTAGTAACAGTCGGAGCTCTCCGAGCTTTGCAACTTTACGTAGGACCGCGCGGCCTTGTTTCCGTTAGCCATTGCTCTTTACTCCTGGTTAAATGCTTCCATCAGTTCAGAAATCCAGAACCACGCACAGCCTCTTGCTACCCGGCGGTACATCCGGTGAGCGGTGATGAACGGCATCGCCGTGGGTGCGGTGCTTTTGTCCCTTCAGGAAAACCAGGGCGAACAACGGCGCGACCTGCACGTCCTTTGGGGAGTCGATGCGGACGTACTCGGTGGTCGGGCCATAGTAGGTTGTCACCAGCCGCACTCGCACATTGTCGCAGTGGAAGTCCGGGCAGGACTGCTTGTCCACCACCTCGACTCGCAACGACGCCTCGTCGACGTCGAACTGGCCTAGGAAGCTGCGGCTCAAACCGACGATGTCCGCTGCCAGCACCGGGTGTACGATCCGCAAGGCGCCGAGCGCCTCGGAGGCGTGCACTTCGGCGACTGCCTCCGTGACCGTATACCTGCAGGAGAGCGCGCAGACCGACTGGATGGCATCCGCAATGCCCGGAACGGGTGGCCGCTGCACGACCAAAATATCATCGCGATCCATGTCGAACGTGGCGACCTCGGCCCCATCCCATGCCGTCACCTGTTGCGGGCCGCCGAGCGTGCTTACTGTCATAACGCAACCTCCTCCGTCTGGAACCTCTCGAACCGGAGAGACTCCAACTCCTCAGGCAGCGGCAGCACTCGCCCCGCGGCGTGACACGATCGCGCCCAGGTGACCAGCCGCTCGTACACTTCAGCTCCCTCCATGCCGCCGAGCCAGACGTTGCCTTCGGGTAGCATGACCAGGGCCACATTGGCCAAATCGCACGGACCCAGGCAGCCGCTGATGGTCAACCGCACCGTGCGGTTGAGCTTCTCGGACTTCCAGATCTCCTTGAGCTGCTCCACGGGCAGTTCCGGCCTGTAGCGATCCGTGCGGCCGCAGCAGCAGCCCTGACAGAACACAAGTTGGGCCAGCGGCATCCGCTTCGTCGTCAGTTGCACCGGGACACCTCCTATGCCGGAGCGACTTCGCTCGGCTCGTCTTTTGTCACCGGAATCGCGGCAGTCGGTCGAAGCCGATGCCACGCCGAGCGGGCCGCGTAGGCGGCCATGAACGCTGCGGTGCAGCAAAGGACGATGGCCGAGCCCGACGACGTTTCAGTGACGTAGGACGCCGTCAGCCCGGCGACCGAGCAGGCCGTCGCCAGCAACGCCCCGAGCAACATCCGCCGGGGCATCCGGTCGGACAGCAGTGCCGCCGTCGCCGCCGGGGTGATGAGCAGGGCGCTGGTCAGGACGACGCCGACGGTCTGGATGCCGGTGACCACGGCCAGGGCGACCAGGCCCAGCAGAAGGAACCGCATCAGGTCGGCGCGCAGCCCGATCACCTCGGCGTAAATTGGGTCGCACGCGGTCAGTTCCAACTCCTTGTGGAAGAGCGCCAAGCACGTCAACACGACCGCCGCCACGCCTCCGATGAACCATAGGTCTTCCGTCGTCACGCCCAGGACGTTGCCGAACAGCATGTGCGTCAAGTCGCGATAGGAACGCGTACGGCTCATCAGCAGCACGCCGAGAGCGAACATGCCCGTGAATACGACGCCGATGGCCGTGTCCTCCTTGACCGCATCTCGGCGAGACGCCCAGCCGATCAAGAGCGCTGTCGCCAGGGCCGCGCAGAGTCCGCCCAGTGACAGGCTCCAGCCGAACAAGTGCGCGATCACCAGGCCCGGCAAGGTCGTGTGCGCCAGCGCCTCGCCGATGAACGCCATCCGTCGCTGCACAACGTGGACGCCGAGCACGGCGCAGGTGACGCCCACCAACACCGCCGCCAGGATCGCGTTCTGCATGAAGCCGTAGCGAAACGGCGCAGTCAGGTAGTCCATGCCCGCTCCTTCCCGGCGACGCCGTTGAGAGGTTTCGTCTCGACTTGGCCGTCCCGCAGGCGGACGACTGCGTCGAACGCGCCGTCCAACCGGCTCAGGTCGTGCGTGGCGACGACCAGCGTCTTGCCGCCGTCGCGCAGCGAGCGCATGGCTTGGTAGATCGAGTCCTGCGTCCGGGCGTCCACGGCGTTGAACGGCTCGTCGAGCAGAAGAAGGTCTGCTTCCTGGGCCAGGGCGCGGGCGAGCAATGCCTTCTGCTGCTGACCGCCCGACAGCATTCCAATTTGCCGGTCGGCGAGGGACGACAGGCCCAGGTGGTCGAGGGCCGCAGAGGCGATCTCTCGGTCACGACTCCCCGGCCAAGACAGCCAGCCCAGGTGAACGTAGCGGCCCGTCAACACCAGCCGCTCGACGGAGATCGGGAACGCCCAGTCGATCTCGCCCCGCTGTGGCAGGTAGGCGAGTCGGTGGTGGCATGCGCCGACCGGGTTGCCGTGGACGCGCACGACGCCCGAAGCAACCGACACCAGCCCGGCCACCGCCTTGAGCAACGTGCTCTTTCCCGAACCGTTCGGGCCGATCAGCGCCGCGCAGGTGCCGCAGGGGACACGCACGCTCACGCCGCGCAATGCCAGTCCGTGCGCGCCAGGGTAAGTCACGAACAGCGACTCCGCCAATAGCGCAGGAGCGCCTTGCACCGGTTCGGCGTGTCTGCCTCGGGAGTAAGGGAGCCAGGGGTCGTTCATTATTTCAGCGCTTCCACGATGATGGTGACGTTGTGGCGGACCATCTTCTCATAGGTGGCGCCCTCGCTGCCGGGCTTGCCGAGAGCGTCGGTGAACAGCGGCTGGGCCAGTCTGACGCCCGCCTCCTTGCCGAGCCGCTCCATGAGCTTGGGGTTGTGGACGTTCTCGGCGAAGATCGCCGGCACCTTCGCCGCCTTGACCGACTCGACCAGCCTGGCGAAAGTCGCCGGCGACGGGTCGGACGCCTCGGTCGAGACGGAGGTCAGCATCGTGCCGACGATCTCGAAGCCGTGTCGCTCGGCGAAGTAGCCGAACGTGTCATGGCTCGTCACTAGCTTGCGGTTCTGCTTCGGCACCGAGGTGACCTTCTCGACCACCCAGGCGTCGAGCGCCTTGAGCTTGGCGAGGTAGGCGGTGGCATTGGCCTTGTATGTCTCAGCGCTCGGCGGATCGGCCTCGGCGAGCTGGTCGCGGATCACGCTGACCATGTGGATCGCGTTCTTCACGTCGTGCCAGACGTGCGGGTCATCTTCGTGCTCGTGTTTCTCGCCGGGCTTGTGGGCGTGGTTGCACTCGCCCCCTCGCAGCTGCAGTCCCTCGGTGACCACGATCCGCTTCGCCTTCGACTTCGAGGACTTGTGCAACTTGTCGAGCCATCCCTCGAAGTTCACCCCGTTTTCGAAGACGATGTCCGCCTCGGCAAGCGAAACGCCGTCCTTGGGCGTCGGCTCGAAGGTGTGCGCATCGCAGTCGGGGCCGACGAGCGTCGTCACCTCCGCGCTATCGCCGGCGACGTTTTGGACCAGATCGCCGAGAATGCTGTACGTCGCCACGACGCGCACTCTGCCCGGTCGCCGGGCGTTGTTGGAGCAACCTCCCAGGAATATCGTCAGCGCCGCCAGGGCGAGCAAGCCTATGCGTCCGAATCGCCTTCTCATGAGTCACCTCCGCGAAATGTCGATGATGTTGTCTTCACTGTCACTTCTTGCCGCCGACTGTGCCAGCCTGGATGTCGGCGACGTTGCCCATCTCCCTTGCCACGCCGATCGCCAGTACGTCGTCACCCCACGGCACCAGGCGCTGGACGATACGCGGCGTCGGCGCCTTCCCGGCCGCCTCCCAGCCGTCGCCCTTTTCCTTAAACCGCTGCACGTCGCCGACGACACTGTGTTCGACGCCTGGCACGCGAGTTTGGACGGTCACTCTGCTTCGCGAGAACGCCGCCTCGTCGGGCCGGACCACGCAGTACGAACAGCCCTTCTCGTTGAGGGCCGCGACGACTTCCTCGGCCATGTCCGCTGGCCTTGGCAGTCCTTCGAGCGGCGCGCCGCAAACCTCGTCAGGGCCAAACGTCCGCGTCGGCTGGTCGGGAAACACAGTCTGGTGGCTGAACAGGAACCCATACGAGCGGTAGAGCAGGACCCATGGAAGCAGGAACAGCCCGAGGAACAGGTGCAACCGCCGAACTTGGTGCATGATGCGCCGCGACAGTGGTCTCGGGCGTGAGGCCGGCGCGGGAGTCGGCACGCCGGTCGAGGCTGATCCGCAGTCGATGCTCATACCCATTGACCCATCGAGTAGTTTTCGCCGTTCTAGGTATGTCTTTGTTATACTTCCTGGCTGCGCTGGCAAGGTTAATACGAAGTAATACCTGAAATGGTTTGGCGGCGGATTATCGCGCGGCGTTTCGTCGAGAATGCAGGTCGCCAGCGCGGTCGGTCAAAAGGTGGCTCCGAGCGCGACGTGTTGACAGGATTTACGTGGACCAAGAGCGGAGAAACTGCGTACGGAAAACGGGTCAGACGCCCAGACGGATGTCCCGCGCGATCGACCCAGGATGCAGGCCAATTAGCCGAGAGATCATGAGGCGCATATCATTGCCAGGATGCTACTTACGAGCGTCGATAACGGCACGCTGCGGCTCCCCGGCAAGGCGGTTCACAAGATCCGGATGGATGTCGCCAGCTGGCAGACCACACGTGCCCACGGTGGCGATGCGGAAAAGGTCGCTCGGGTGGGCCCGGTACACCTTCGAGAATGCGCCGAAAACGGCCGGTACCAGGATCGCGCCGCGGTCATGGAGTTCGGGCGTCGACTCAATCGGAATCGGATCCGGTATTACCGGCTTCCATTCGTCGGCGACACGCTCCATTACTGTAGCACCTATGATTCGATTCGCCCGACCGATTTCAAGGCGCTAGGGAATTTCGTTTACATCGCTTGGAAGCGAGTGAAGAAGTCGCGGGCCAAACACTCATCATGGTCCGCATGTCAAGAGCGCGCACGCTGATGATTCCCCTTTTTCGACACTTCTCGCTGGACGCGACAGCCCCGCGACCCAAGTAGCCATAGGACTTACGTCGAATGCGAGGATGAGCATGCGAATACAGCCCATTTTATGCGGGTTTCCTGTTCATTCGCTGGTGGTCGCTGCGTCGCCTGCCTGGAGTCGGCTCGATTGATTCCCTGGGCAGCGTCGGACAGCATCAAAACGCTTGTGTGGCTTGCGGTTATGTAAAAAAGCAGTCGCGTCGAGCGAGAAGTCTCCCTTTTTCTTGAAGTTTTTTCAAGGACACTTCGCACACTTGATGAGTCGCGAAGCGATGATGCTTCGTTAGGCGCCGCGAGGTTCGGTTATTGCGGTTGTCGCTGGTGCGGCCAGCGGCACCAAACACAAATGGGGGGGCACGCTGCGCGCTCCTGCCAAAGCCTTTCGGCTGCGATCCCTCACCCCCGGCCCATCTCCCGAAAGAAGAGGGGAGGAATGCGGATCGCGTCCCAGAAACTTCACCGTGCCCCCGCCTGGCCTTTCCAAGCGAGCAGGCTGACCCGGGCGAGCGAAAAAGCGGCGCGGTCACGCACTTTCGCGGGTCGCCAAGTTATGTGTCGGCTCAAGCGGAGGGCCGCGGTCGCATCTTCTCTTCAGACAAGTCGTGCTAATAAATTCCCCGCGGCCATCGGCCGGCCAAACAATCGCAACAAGGTCGGGATCTTGGCGTATAGATTAAATAACCTATACGGCTGACGCATGGAAGCATCACGGAATCACGCTGCAGGGCGCGTTCCAAAAAATCGCGTTTGTTCGCGGCTTCCTTGGTGGCGTTCCTCCCTGGCGTGCCTCAGTTCGCCGTCCGGCTCAACCGCACGGCGCGGGGTGATCCAGTAGCCTTGGCCAGTGCCACCGGCGATGTGATCACGGATCTGCTTTGGTAGCTGCCTTTTCACGAGTTTCCACTTGGTGCCCACCAGTCCCTCAGACTTCGTCTTTTCCAGGTTATTGATGTCAGTGGAACTAATCATGCTCCCGTTTTGTTCGATTAACACTGAAAGGAAGAATTTCGCTGCTATCGCTCCATCCATTGTCGATCCCGCCAACGGAACCGGCACCCCCTCGACGTATACCATGCCATCTTTGATCGCCAGCGGACAGATCTGTTTGCGCGTCGCGCGAGCTTGAGCCTGTGCTGGTATTGCGCTCGCGTCCACCAGGGCCTCGTCCACTATCATTTGTTGCTCTGCAACACTTGCGTTGAGCAATCGCTGAGCCTGTTCGAGCTGGCTTAAATCCGGGAGCCGCGACCTTCGGATGCGAAGTATTTCCGGTCGAATTGGTCGCCGAAACTCGAACACATCTGCTTGTTCTTTGACGTCCTGAACTTCCGCTGCGTCAAGCCGATTTTTCTCTTCCTTCAACGCCCATTCCACGACCTTCTCGGCGCGCTGCCATAATTCTTGATGCGCCGTCAGGAGCTTTTCCAATTTCCGAAACCACCACTCCCCAAGGTAAGTAGGCATCTTTGCAGTGGCTTCGATTGCAGATGCATAGTGCCTTCTTATTTTCTTTTCTTCTCTCTGGAGGGTGGTGTTGGCTTTGTTCCAGCTCGCCAGGATTTTGGAAGCCACCAATGGCGCCGCCTCCCTTGTGGCACAACATGCTTCACTCACTCGCTCTTGTTGAGCCGAGAGTGCATTGAGAAAGACGTGGATCGGTGACCTTGAGGCTCTGCCCCTGTGACTGTTCGTTTCGCCTTGACTCATGGCCGTGTCTCGCGGCGTCTCAAAGTAAGACGGCGGCGGGTGGGTGAGACTGACCCATTTTTCGGCTCGCGACTTCCTAGCCGCCGTGGACCTATTCTACGCATCCATGTTCATCCGATCTTTCTCGCAACATGCTTAGCGAGCTTTTCGTCGATGCCGGCATAGTGGGCGCTGACCTGTACGGTTTTCTGGCCGAGCATCGCGCGAGCAGCTTCAAGGCCATGCTGCCTGCTCACTTCGAGAGCCGCGGTGTGGCGTAACTGGTGGGTATGCCAAGGAGAAACTTTGGCTCGCCCGCATGCACGCTGAATGGCCGCGTTGATATCTCCGGACAAAAACCGTTCCCCGAGTTTTTTTCTTGGGTGGGCTTTTTTTCGACAAAGCTGCGAAGGCTGCACCTTTGTCTTGCGTCCCGCTCTTTTCTCCGCGTTGATCAGCACTTGCTGTTGGCGGGGCGAAAACACATAGGCGTCAACCTTGGGCGTGAGGTACTTTCGGAGAATGAGCTGGCCGCGTGGTCCGATCGCGATTTTTCTGGTGTGGCCTCGCCACAGATTCTTGTGGTATCGGGGCTTGTACAACCATACCTTTCCGGTCATGTCTAGATCAATCGCTCGCATGATGACCGCCTCACCGACTCGCATCCCCGTTAAGACAAGCAGTTCGACAATGTCCTGAACTACCGGGGGCAGGTGTATTTGCGTAAGTTTCACGAAACTGAGCGGAACGGGCCGAACGTCCTCCGTGTCCCGCGCGGCCGACCGTCCAGTCTTCAGGCATGCCACTGCTAGGACGCCGTGATAGATGCTGGGCGGGATCATCTGCATCTCTGTACCCCACCGGAACATCATCTTGATTCGGCCGATGCGCGTGTTGACAGTAGTTCGTGCCAAAGCCTGCTTGCGTCCCGCATCTGCATGTTTCTTTCTTTCTTCATCGTTCATCCAGCTACCATCGATCATTGCCGTGCGGACCTTGACGAGACAGAGGGGGCCGAACTCCGACACGGACAAGGTGCCGAAAAGGCGATTGAGGGGCAGCATGGCACAACGAAAATTCTCTTGTTCGCCCGTCGGCTCCTTTGTGATTGGGTTAACGTAGTAGGGGAGAACGTGCTCCTTCATGTATCTCGCGATCAGGTCGGCCACGGTCAGGTCGAGAGTTGCGACCTTTTCGGCTGGCAGAATCCCGTCATTGCCGTCAAGCCGAGCGATAATCCGGTTGTACTCGGCGCGACTTTCCTTCGATTCGTATTTTCCGGGGAGCAAGATACCGTGGCGCCGGCCGTCGGACGAATAGACGGAGACGATGGCCTTGCCAGATTTCTTGTGAAGACGATAGGTAGGGACGATCTTCCGCCTGTTCATGGGTGCTTCTCCGGGGCACGGCAACTGCGAATAAATGCGAAATCGCAGATGAACCAGTCCTACGAGAGGCACGTCTGAACGTCAGACGGTAAGTTTTAACTTGGGTTCAGCGAATAAGTTACGAACAGTGGAGCCGAAGGGGATCGAACCCTCAACCTCTAGAATGCCATTCTAGCGCGCTCCCAATTGCGCCACGGCCCCAAGGGAACTACCTTAGCATACGAGACGCCATCGCAGGTGTCAATTCGAGCCCTGGCACAAGCATGCCGACGCGCGCGGCCGGAAACCAATGCTCTAAGCCGAGGCAACCGGCTGCGAAGGCGCCAGACGCGGGCGCTGGCTATCCGCTTTTTTTTTGACTTCGCGCTTCTGCACACAGGCATGGATGAAACTGTCGAATAACGGATGCGCCCTGGTCGGTTTCGACTTGAACTCCGGATGGCATTGCACGGCCAGAAACCACGGGTGATTGCGTAGCTCGATCACTTCGACCAGCTTGCCATTGGGACTGGTTCCCGTGACGACCAGCCCATTGGCTTCGAATTGACTGCGATACTGATTGTTGAACTCAAACCGGTGACGATGGCGTTCGGCGATGCGAAGCGACTTGTAGGCCTGATGCGCCAGGCTGCCTTCCGTGAGGCTCGTCTCGTACGAACCGAGCCTCATCGTGCCCCCTTTGTCGGTAATGCTGAATTGCTCATCAAGCATGCAAACGACGGGATACGGCGTGTTGCGGTCGAACTCGGTGCTGTTGGCGTCCTTCAGGCCGCAGACGTTGCGAGCGAATTCGATGACGGCGCACTGGAGGCCAAGGCAGATGCCGAAGAACGGGACTTTGCGTTCGCGGGCGTAGCGAATGGCGTCGATCTTGCCGGCCGAACCGCGATAGTCGAACCCGCCAGGAACGAGGACGCCGTCGAGTCCGCTCAGGATGCGCTCGGCGCCTTCGCGTTCGATTTCCTCGGCTTCGATCTTGCGGACGACGACACGAGACGACTCGGCGATGCCGGCGTGGTCGAGCGCTTCGTAGATCGACTTGTACGCGTCGTTGTGCTTGATGTACTTGCCGACGACGCCGACGGTGACTTCGTGGGCGGGGTTGCGCATCCTCACGAGCATATCGCGCCAGGCGTCGATGTCGAGCGGCTTCGTCTTCATGCCGAGTTTGTCGACGATAAGTTGGTCGAGATTGTGATCGACGAGGCTAACTGGTACCTCGTAGATGCTGAATTCCTTGTCGCGCTCCTCGATAACGGCACGCGGCTCCACGTTGCAGAAGAGCGCGATCTTGTCGATGTCGTCCTTGGCGATGGCCCGCTCGGTTCGGCAGATCAGGATGTCGGGTTGAATACCGATCTGACGCAAGCGTTCGACGGAGTGCTGCGTCGGCTTGGTCTTCATTTCGCCGGCCGCTTTGAGATACGGAATCAACGTCAGGTGAATGTAGAGCACGTTGGCCTTGCCGATGTCGAGCGCGATCTGGCGGATGGCTTCGAGGAAGGGTAGACCTTCGATGTCGCCGACCGTACCACCGATCTCGGTGATGACGACGTCGACGTCGTCGGCTGCAAGTTTCTTGATCGAGTTCTTGATTTCATCGGTGACGTGCGGAATCACCTGGACCGTTTTGCCGAGGTAGTCCCCTTTGCGTTCCTTTTGAATCACGGACTGGTAGATGCGGCCGGTAGTAAAGTTGCAATCGCGTGTCAGCGGAGCATTGGTGAACCGCTCGTAATGGCCAAGATCGAGATCGGTTTCGGCGCCGTCGTCGAGGACGAAGACTTCGCCGTGCTGAAAAGGGCTCATCGTGCCGGGATCGACGTTTATATACGGATCGACCTTCTGCAGGCGGACGCGCAAGCCGCGCTGTTCGAGGAGCATGCCGATGGAGGCGCAGGTCAGGCCTTTGCCGAGGGAACTGACGACGCCGCCGGTTACGAAGATATGTTTGGCCACGATGAAACCTCCATGATACTGGGGGAACTCATCGTTTATGATATTCATCTGTGGGGCGCGTTTTCAACGTGCGAGGATCGAGTTGCGCATCATGCCGCAGCGCGAACCGATTCGACGAAGCGTCGGTAGTCTTCGGGCGTATCCACGCCGCGATGCGCATGGGCTACCGTGCCTACCTGGATGCGATAACCGTGAGCCAAGACCCGCAGCTGTTCGAGCTTCTCCAGTTGCTCCAGCGGCGTCGGCGGCAGCTTCGCAAGCTGCATCAAGAACGACCGGCGGTACGCGTACAGCCCCAGATGCTGCTGAAATCGACCGCTGGCAAAGTTCGGTTCGCCGTCACGCACATAGGGAATCGGACTGCGGCTAAAGTACAGCGCGTTGCCCTGCTCGTCGCAAACGACTTTTACGCAGTTCGGATCGCGCCACAAATCGATCGAGCCGATCGGTGTCGCCAGCGTCGCCATCGGCGCGGTCTCATTCGTCGTCAGCAAACTCGCCAGGAGATCAAGCGACGCCGCCTCGATCATCGGCTCGTCCCCCTGAACGTTCACGATGATGTCAGCTTCGAGCGATGCCGCCACCTCGGCAACGCGATCGGTGCCGCTGGGGTGATCATCGCGCGTCATCGCCACTCTGCCGCCGAAACTGCGCACGGCATTGGCGATGCGTACGTCATCGGTCGCGACGATGACTGCGTCGGCCTTGCTCCGGCACGCTTGCTCGTAGACATGCTGAATGAGGTATTTCCCGGTGTCGCGTAAGAGGGGTTTGCCGGGCAAACGCGTGGAAGCAAATCGGGCGGGGATGACGATGGCGGTTCTCATGTCCGACCTCCGTGTCGATAGTATGGATGGATATTACACCGTGTTCCGTGGCGCAATGCAAGTGGGATGTATGCCGGGTTACTTCGTAACGAGCTTCCCCATCTTAACCACTTCGAAGGCGCTCCCCTTGACCTTCTTGATCGCGCGGAGGTTGTCGTCGTTCCAGCGCGGGTCGGGCGCGCCGCTGATGAACCAGTCGCCGCCGTTGTCCGCCACGATCATGCCGTACTTCTTCAGTGCACGCAGTATCACCTGGACTTCCGGCGGGAACTTCGAAATGTCATAGTCGGCCTTAAGCCGTACGCGCATGCCCATCGGCGGCAGGTTCGGGTCGTTGCTTCGGCTGGCGAAGTGCGTAGCCGGGTAGACGTAGGCCCGGCGTGATTTGGTGATCGTGAAGCGCAGGGCGTGTTCGATCTTTTTCTGCTCCATAACCTCGTCGTAGCGAACCAAACCCGGCAGGATCGGCAGGCCGGCGGCGTCGGCGGAGGTCCAACCCGCAGGCCGAAGCTTGTTCGAATTGAGATCGAAGATCGCCCCGCTCCCGGCTTTCCATCCCCCCTGCCCGTCCGGATAGGCCGAGAACAATTCGTACAGCTTCCAGTTGTCGCGATCGACGATCAGGATATGGCGATCTCCCTTCGACTTCGGCCCGCCCTCAATCGGCGCATCGGACGGCACCGGATACGGCCCGGGGTCGCTTTCGTCCACATAGCTGAACTTCACCGGCACGTTCTTTTGGTTACCCGACACGATGATGTACGGGATACCGCTCGGCGCCCCCTGGTAGACCGTGCCGAAGTCCGGGTGCAACGGCTTGTTCAGGCCGATGCTCTTGATGAGATTGTCGGAGTTCGGATCGACCGGCTCCTTGGAGATGTCCTGATTCCACGGATTGTCGTCGGGCAAGAGCCGTTTGCCGCCGAAGCTGGCGTTGGGACCGAGCTTGACCGAGTTGTCCTGCGCGATGGCGTTGGTCGCAAACGCGATCAGAAGGACGCCGACGATTGCAGCGTGTTTCGATGTCATCAAAAGGATCTCCTGTCCTCGTATAGCGCTCGCAGGGCACAATCAAGAACGACATTCTTCGATCGTTCCGCGTGCGCCATGCGAGCGCCAAACGAAGAGGCCAAGCCGCCATGTCCGCATTTTATGGGGAACCATAATGTGAACCAAGAAAGGATAGCACCATATGCACGGCGGATTGATCCTCGTCACCGGTTCGAGCGGACGCATCGGCAAGGCGGTCGTCGCAGAGTTGACCGCGAGCGGCGCCGCTGTCCGCGGTTTCGATCGTGTCGCGACTCCCGGACTTGCCGACATGATCGTCGGCACACTGACCAGCGAAGCCGACATCGCGAAGGCGATGCGCGACGTTCGAACCATTATCCACCTGGCGGCTACGCCGGACGATGCCGACTTTCTCGAGGAGATCGTGCCGAACAACATCATCGGCGTGTATCACATTTTCGAGGAAGCGCAAAAAGCCGGCGTAAAGCGGATGATCGTCGCGTCGAGCGGGCAGGTCGTGTGGTATCAGCGCATGACGGGTCCGTTGCCGGTGGGGGTCGACGTGCAGCCGACGCCGCGCTACTGGTACGCCGCCGCCAAGATGTTTCTCGAAGCCGCCGGTCGGTCGTTCGCCGAGAAATTCGGCATGGAAGTGATCGCGGTGCGACTCGGCTGGTGCCCGCGCACGCCGGAGCAGGTCGAGGAGATTCGCGCCGAGGCGTGGGCGCAGGACGTTTACCTCAGCCCAAGCGACGCGGGCCGATTCTTCGCGTGCGCGGTCGAGGCGACGTTGCCGACCAAGTTCAACGTGGTGTATGCGACCAGCAAACCGAAACGCGCCATGTACGATCTGGAAACGACGAAGCGCCTCCTGGGCTTTGAGCCACGTGAAAGTTGGCCACAAGGAATCGAGGTGGTGCTGGGGAAATAACAGCCGCTCGCGGCGTAGCACCGGCCTTGCTACGCCGCAAGCGGCAAGGCCTATTTCTTTGGAATCAACTCCAAACAAACAATCCGCTCCTCGCCACGGACGTAGAGCAGCCCGTGCGAGACGATCGGGGCCGCCCAACACGGGTACTCGAGCAATTGCTCCTTCGTCTTGGCGTCCTTCAACTCGACTAGCGACACCTCGTCATACATCTTCGGAGTGACCTTCAGTAAGCGCATCTTGCCATCCTCGGCCAAGCAGATGAAGTGGCCGTCGATCATGAGAAGCGAGGTGCGCGTCAGGCGTTTCTCGGTCCACATGACCTTGCCGGTTTCAAGCTCGATGCAGCGCAAATCCGCGTTGTCGGTGTTCCGTCCGGAGCAGCCGTAGAGATAGCCGTCGTGATAGATCGAGGTCGCCCAGTGGTTCATCATGCTTTTCTTGAACTTGTTGGCGTCTTTCCAGAGCACGTCGTACCCGCCGGGCTTGATCTTGAGCAAGGCCGCGCCGACGCCGTAGGTTTCGGAGATGAAGACCTTGTCGCCGACGACGACCGGGTTGGCGGCATTGACGCTTTCGACGTTCTCGTCACGCCACGGGAAGTGAAAATCGATCTTGCCGTTGGCCGGGTCGAATGCGAGCAACCCGCCGCGGGCGAAGACGAAGCAATAACGGCGGCTGTTGATTGTGGCCAGCACGGGGCTGGCGTAGCTGGCGAGTTCGTCGCTGATCTTGTAAGCGACTTTGCCCGTGTGCTTGTTGAAGGCAACGACGCCGCAGCCATTGCCCTTGAGCGTCTGATTGAACAGATCGCGCGTCGTACTGCCATCGGGGCTGCCGCCGACTTGGCAGATCAGCAGGTCGCCTTCGATGACCGGCGTGCTGCCGACGCCGAAGAAGTTCTGGACGACGTTGAACTCCTTGTTGACGTTGATGCTCCAGACGAACTTGCCGGTGTCGGCCCGGACGCAGTGAAACTCGCCTTCGACGCCGTAGATGTAGATGAAATCGCCATCGACGAGCGGGCTGCAGCGCGGGCCGCTGTTGTAGCCGAAGTGGTCCTTGTAGATCGATTGGTATTCGTAGCTCCAATGTTCTTTTCCGGTCTTGGCGTCCATGCACATGAGGCGAACCAACTTGTTTTCTTCGCGATCGTCGATGCGTTTGGCCTTGCGGTCAAAGTGATAGAGCTTCCCCTTGCTGATGACGGGCATGGCATAGCCCGGGCCGACCTCCTTGTGCCAGAGAATCTTGGGGCCTTCCTTGGGCCAGGGCGTGATGATCCCCTTCTCGGTGGAAACGCTCGTTCCCAAAGGGCCCAGAAACTTCGGCCAATCGCTCCCCTGGGCGTTGACATAAGCCGAGAGGGTAAGAAGCAAGGCGGTAGTTAGGAGTCCGCGGTTCATCGTTGGAAATCCCCTCACGATCGAGCGACAAACGAACGATTCCCACTTCATCGTAGTCGGGTTTGCATCGATGGGCAAACCGTGCTGATGGTCCCGATGCTCACGACAGGGGTGCAACGCATTTTTTTGCCGCTACGCCTCATATGACCTTCTGTTACGCGGATGCGTTGCATGCACACACTCACACACCCCCCTCGCGAAATGCAACGCAATTGTCGGCAGAAGCACACAAGTTCCGCGCGGAACACCGGCGCCGCCGGCGACGAACAAAGAAATCTCGGCAACCGACATCGCAAGTCGCAGCGCGGCGTGTTACGTTGAGCGGTTGCTGGATGACCGTACGCGATTCGGCTGCAAAGTAGGGTGCGTGAAACGTACCGGTCTGCTGAGCGACGTCCCCGGATGGTGCGTTTCCCGCCCTCTACGCCAGAATCGCGCACGGTGAAACAGGACTTTTTTTCGGAACTTCTTTCCACCGGCCGGGTCAAATAGTTAAATAGTTAATTGTTTTCCCTCCGACCCTCGTTTTCGGAGACTGAGCCATGCTGAATCGACTGTCACTTGCCATCGCTCTGGCGTTCATCGTCGTCAACACACCATTCGCGGCGTCGGCAACGCTGCATGTGCCGAAGGATTTCAAGACGATCCAGGCCGCCATCGATGCGGCCAAGTCGGGCGATGTCGTGCTCGTCGCGCCCGGGGCCTATCGCGAGGCGGTTCGGCTCCAAGCCAACGTGACGCTCAAAAGCGCCGGCGATGACGCGCCGGCCAAGTACGGCCTCAAGCGAGCGGACGCCACGGTCATCGAACACGCCGGCGCAGGCGCCAAGGGGCCCGCGGTGATGATGGCCGAGGGTTCGGTGCTCGATGGCTTCACCGTCACCGGCGCCGGCGTTTTCGATCAGAAGGAATACGACCTGCACGACGCCACCGCGGGCGAGCTTCTGCCCGACGAGCGCGGGGCTGTCGGCGTCAAGGGGGCCGTTCCCGCGCTCGTCGTTGCCGGCGTCACCGCAACGGTGCAGTTCTGCATCGTCCGTGACAACGGCGGCGCCGGCATCGGTTGCTCCGGCAAGGGCAACAACTCACGCATCTACAAGAATATCGTCTTTCGCAATATGGGCGGCGGCATCGGATCGGCCGACGGCGCCTCCCCGACCATCGAGGCCAACGAATGCTTCAACAACCTTCGCGGCGGCATCGGCAATCGCAACTCCAAAGCGACCATCCTCAATAACCTCTCCCACGACAACGTCCGCGCCGGCATCGGCATTCGTGAAGGCGCGACCCCGATCGTGCGAGGGAACAAGTGTTACAACAACCGCCGGGCCGGCATCGGCGTCCGCATGGCCGGGACTAACCCGATCATCGAGGACAACGAATGCTACGGCAACGAGATGGCGGGCATCGGCTCACGCGACGGCGCCGCTCCCGTCATCCGCAACAACCGCTGCTACAAGAACCAGATGGCCGGCATCGGCAGCCGCGACGGCGCCAAGGGCATTATCGAGCACAACGAATGCTATCAAAACGAGATGGCCGGCATCGGCTCACGCAACGGCGCCGCGCCCACCATCCGCTTCAACAAGTGCTTCAAGAACAAGATGGCCGGCATCGGCTCGCGCGACGGCGCTCGCCCCGTAATCGAATCCAATGAATGTTACGAGAACGAGATGGCCGGCATCGGCGCTCGCGATGGCGCCGCCCCCCTTGTTCGCGGCAACAAATGCTACAAAAACGAAATGGCCGGCATCGGCAGCCGGCTCGGCGCCAAGGCCGTCATCATCGACAACGATTGTTTCGAGAACAACCTCGCCGGCATCGGCTCGCGCGAAGGCGCCATGTCGATCATCCAGGGCAATCGCTGCTTCAAGAACGAACTCGCCGGCATCGGCTCGCGCGAGAAGGCCTTCTGCCTGATCGAAGGCAACGAGTGCAAGGAGAACAATTTCGCCGGCATCGGCGTTCGCTCCGGCGCCGTCGTCATGCTCCTGCACAACAAATGCATCGAAAACAAACTGGTCGGCATCGGCCTGCGCCATGGGGCCGTCGCCTACATCATGGACAACGAGGTCGTCCGCACCGGCGGCATGCCCCCCATGATTGCCGTTCGCGAAGGCTCGCAGGCCCTCATCGGCGGCAACACCATCAAGGGCGGCGGCGTCGCAGGCATCATCGTCGATGGCACGGCACGCATTCGAGGCAATCGCTTCGAAGGCACAGGTAAAAACGGCTCCGCCGTCTGGGGCTGGGGAAAGGCCGACCTCACCATCATCGGTAACCAGGTCGATGGCTATCGCAATCTCGTCAACTCGACCGGAAACAAGATCACGGTCGTGGACAATGTCATCAAGAATTTCCAGGGAACGGCCATCACCATCAAGAACCCGATCGGCAACGCTCACGCCCACGGCAACGTCGCCATCTCCAAGAATCCCAAGGACAAGGCCATCGTGTTCGACGGCGGCGCGGACAAACGAGGGGAAAACGTGCTGGTCGCGCCCAGCGACATGGGCGATCCTCGCACCGGCGACGAAGCGTTCTGGGCCATCCTCAAAAAGCAAGCGAAGATCGAATTGCCTGAACGTATCGGCACGCAGTCCATCGAGGAAGGCGACTGGAAGCTGGTCGTCGAGCACGGCAAGACGACCAAGTACAAGCTCTTCTATCTCAAGGGTGATGCGCAAAAGGACGTGGCGGCCCAGTTCGACAATCACCTGCTGCGCCTGCGCGGCCGCCTCGAACGTCAGGAGGCCGTTCAGGACAAGGAAATGATGCGCAAGGAAGCCGGCAAATAGCCCTCAGAGCCCGACGCGTCGTTTGCTATCCACAGAGACACAGAGAACACAGAGAACACAGAGAAAGGCAATTCAGCATTGTGTCTTTCTCTGTGCCTCTTTGGTTAGAATTCTTCGCAGCGAATAATACGGGATAACGCATCTGGCCCAGATCAGGAGAATCCAATGCGCTTCTTCGCGGTTCTTTTGGTTCCGTGCCATGCGCAAGCCCAGGCGCCCAAGCCCAAGGACCCCAGGCCGGAGTTGGAAATCCGCATCCTCTTCGACAACATGGCTGCCAACAAGGACTATCTGCGCTCGTGGGGTTTCTCCGCCTTGATCGACTTTCGCGGCAAGCGCATCCTCTTCGATTCCGGCAGCGATCCGATCCTTTTGCTGGAACACATGGACAAAATGAAGATCGATCCCAAGTCGATCGACGAGGCGTTCATTTCGCACCACCACGACGATCATCGCCGTGGCATTTACTGGGTGTTCGAGAAGAACCCGGCCATGAAGGTCCACTTTCTCGATTCGTTCGGCATCGAAGCGTTTCACGCCGCGGATCAGGTGAAGATGAAGCCGAATCGCGTTAAGGGACCGTTCGAGCTGATGCCGGGCGTCTACTCGACGGGGCCGATCGACGGTCTGCCCCCAGAGCAAGCGTTGCTCCTGGAAACGTCGCAGGGCCTGGTCATGATCGTCGGCTGCTCGCATCCAGGCATCGTCAAGATGGTCGAGGCGGCGCAGAAGCAGCGCAAGAAGGATTCGATCCGCGTGCTTCTGGGAGGCTTTCATCTGCTCAAGACGCAGGCGGATGAGATTCGCAAGGTCGTGAATCGGCTCGACGAACTCAAGGTCAAGATTGTCATCCCCGCGCACTGCACGGGCGACGCCGCGACCGAGATTTTGCAGTCGGCATTCGGCAAACACAGCGCCGGCGCGGGCCGCTGGATTATCATGGACGGCAAACGCCTGGAGTTCCGCACTGTTCCGCTGAAGTAGGTCACGCTTTCCAGCCTGACGTGTTTCGCTTCATGGTCGCCAAGGTTCGAGGTTGATTGTCATGATGTTCAAGCATCTCGCCGTGTCGATCGGATTAGCGTTTTGCGCCGTGCCGGGTGAATGCACGGCACAACAAAAACCGGCGTGGCAACACGATGCTCCCGTCTCGTTCGTGCGCTTCGTCGAATCCGACGAGCAACTTCTTACCGCAACGAAGGACGGGACCGTCCGCCTATTCGATGTATCGACCGGCAAGGAGCAGCGCCGCTTCACAACGGCGCCGGCGGCGAAATCGCTCGGGCCGGCGCTCTTCGCCCTATCGCCCGATGGACAGTTGCTGGCAATCGCGACCCAAGAAGGGCGAATCCGATTGCTTGTCGTCGCTGCCGGGAAGCCGGATCGCGTTATCGACCTGAATGCCGACAAGAAATCGCGCGTACTCGGCGTCGTCTGCCTGGCATTTTCGCCGGATGGCAAGGCGCTGGCGATCCGCAGCAAAGATCAGTCGATCCACATCGTGGGCATCGCCGAGGGTAAACTGCTACGCTCGTTCGGCGAGCCGTCGAGCTTGCGGCCCTTCCACGGCAACTTTTTCGCGGGGGGCGCCAACTGCGACGACAGCTTGCTCTTTCTGAACGACAATCTCAGCCTGTGCTCCGTCCACGTCACACAGGACGGCCAGCAGCTCGGCACGGTTCGCCTTTGGCAGTTCGGCGCGAACCGAGGCAAAGAACTCGTGCAGTCCCGGTTTCGCCTGAACAACCCGTTCCTCGACGCGCGGACCGGCTTCGGCATCGCTGCCCTGGCCTACCGCGCCGATGACACCATTCTCGTCGCATGGGCCAGTTCGGACGGCACGGCTCGCTTGCTTGACTTCACGGCGGAGAAGGAAATTCGCCGACTGCCCGCCGTCCAGCAGGGCGTGTATGTCGCTTTCGCCTTTTCGCCCGACGCCAAGATGCTGGCCATGCGAACGAGCAACGCTCGGGCCATCCGTTTGGATGACGTGGCGTCTGGAAAGCGACTCCACGTCCTTGGCGACGCCACCGTCACGCCCAATCAGCGATGGCCCGGCGACACGCAAACGCTTGCCTTCTCGCCCGATGGCAGGAAACTCGCCGAAGGGAATGGCGACCTGCTGCGCCTCTGGGATGTCGCGACCGGCAAAGAAATCACGCCAATGTAGCCGAAGTGAGCCGATTACATCCACATCGACGCTGCGATCTGTTTGCTCGTAGTCAGATTCCGAATGGGATCGGGAAGTTTTGCGTTCAGCTCCAACGCGATGCCGTTACGGTAGCGTGAAGCACTCAAGTGATGGAGGAAGTCACGCAGCATCGTGTCCGTCAAGGCGCCGGTCAGGAGCGGCCAGTGGACGTCGTTGACGCCGTCGTTATCGTCAAGCTGCACGTAGCCGAGTTGATCGCCCGCTTGCCTCACGACCTCGGACGGGTCTTCACGACTAATCAAGCAATGGCCGAGGTCAAGCACGAGCTTCATGTCGTTCAAGTCAAGTAGCCTGAGCCACTCGAGCGTCGCGGCGGCAGTCGGCAAGGCGCTGCCGGGAAAATGTTCGACGCAGAGTTGGATCATCCGGGCCCTAGCAAACGCGCCCAGCGACTGACAGGCGTCGGCGAAAGCCGGGAGTCGAGCGGCATCCTTGCAGGGGACAAGGTAGGCGACCCTCGCCCCGATTTGGGCCGCCTCGGCGATCTGCTTCTCGACCTCGGCCACGGCGAGTCGTCGAACGGTGATGTCAGCCGTATCGAGCGAACAACCGTTGGGCAGGTCGCGCCCGAGGGCCACGCAATCGACGATCAACCCCGAATCGGCGAGCGCTTGCCGTTCCGCCTCCGGACGAGTCGATTTGCCGATCAGGTCAACTCGGCGAAAACCGAGCCGCTGCATTTCAGCAATCGCTTGCTCGGGGGGTGTGGGCAACGAAGTGACCAGGACGGACAGTTCGAGAGCATCGTGGCTCATGTTCATTTCCTCGTCAGAGCCTGAAGCGTAAGCGAAGGACGCTTCCATCCTTCGCTTACGCTTCAGGCTCTGAGTCGATCCATGCTTTCGTGTGGGAGAGGCCGGGATCAATGCCGGCCGCACGCATGGCCCGCACATGGCGACAAAGATTGAGCCAATCGTCGAACGTATCGACATCGTACCATTCGGGGCAATAGGCGATCTTGGCCGATGTCTCCACGAGGCGTTGCCGGGTCGCAGCCAGAACGTCCGGCGTGCTCCATGGAATGCCAGTGAAAATAGGAAACTCGCGAGCACGGCAGCCGATGAGATAGTACCCGCCGTCGAACGCCGGGCCGATGACGACATCGTGGTCGTTCAGGCGTTCGAATGCGAGGTCGACGAATTTCGTCGGCATGGTTGGACTATCGCTCCCAATGACCACGATGCGCGCGTATGCGTCGGAGCGAGCCGTTTGGAATAACGCCGCGAGCCGTTGACCGAGATCGCCGTCGGCCTGGGGAAGTAGTGCGTATCGCTGCATCGCAATGCTCTCAAAGTACGGAGCGGCCGATGGCGGCGCGTAGACGATGGTCCGGTCGGCTTCGACTCGGGCGAAGCGATCCAGGGAATCGAGCAAGAACGCCTCGGCAACGCCAGCCGCCCACTCCGGCGATCTCGCCGCGGCAAGCCGTGTTTTCACCAACCCAGCGATCGGCTGCTTGGCGAATATCCCAAGAAGGCGTCTGTCCGTTGCCATGTAGTGCTTCACACTTTGAAACTTTGTACATTTGGGCACAATCATCCTTGACCGATTAGAAACATACGTTTAGGATGAATGGCCAGTGGACGAGATCCTTGTTTTGATGACATTCGTATGAGCAAGCACGAAGCAGTGCCAGCGAACAATGGGAATGCGGCCCCGGAAGCGAAACTCTCGCGGGCCAGCGTCCAGCGTTTCTCCCTCTACTTGCGCCACCTCGAACGCTGGAATGCCGAGGGGCTTCAGGTCGTCTCCAGCAGCCAACTCGGCGAGGCGCTCGGCATCAACGACGCACAGGTTCGCAAAGACCTCGCCTACCTCGGTAATCTCGGCCAGCCCGGCATCGGTTACTATACGCAGGAACTCATCACCGCGTTGCGCCATCGTCTCGGCGTGGACCGCGCCTGGACTGCCGTGGTGGTCGGCGTCGGCAACCTCGCCCGCGCATTGTTGCGTTACCGCGGTTTTGGCGAACAGGGCTTTAAGTTCGTCGCCCTGTTCGATGCAGACATTCGCAAGATCGGCCAAACGGTCGAGGGCTTGACCGTGCACGCCATGGATGACGTCTCGAGCGTCGTGCGAGCCACGCAGGCGGAGCTCGGCGTCGTCGCAGTCCCGGCGGAAAACGCCCAATCGGTCGCCGATTCCCTGGTTGCTGCGGGAATCAAGGGCATTCTCAACTTCGCACCCGTAACGCTTCGCTTGCCGGGTGCAGTCAGCCTCGTCACCGTCGATCTGGCCGTTCAACTCGAACAGCTTGCCTTCCTGGTGCATCTTGCTCAGAACGAGTAGCCACGTAGGGCGCGTGAAACGCACCGTTCCGCTGGACGCCGTCCTCGAATGGTGCGTTTCACGCACCCTACGACAAAGCCCGCGGCCGTATGCGCCGAATGAATCATTTCGTACGGTCCATCGTCTAAGATGATGCCCACGGTTCGCGGCAATCTTTTTTCAAGAAAGGTATCGTGATGAAAGCACGCCTCCTCATGGGAGGGGTGGTTCTCGCGGCGCTCGCCTTGACGGTGAGCGAAGCGGGTGAACCCCTCAAATCCGGCATCCCCGTCGGCGGCAATACGTCGCCGTTCCATCCGCTCAATGTGACGGGCGCTGCCAAAGACAAGAAACACTGCTTGGTCTGACAGTACGGCGGAAGCTCTGTCGCCGCGGTCTTCGCTCGCGGGACCAGCGACAACTTGGCCAGTTTGGTCAAGAAACTTGATTCTGCCAAGGGCGTCAACAGCTTCGTCGTCTTCCTAAGCGACGACGAGAACATCAAGGATGCCGCCCTCAAATTCGCCCAGAAGAACGGCATAAAGAAAACCGTTCTGGCGATCGACAATCCGGCCGGTCCGCAAGCCTACAAGATCAGCAAAGACGCGGAAGTGACCGTGCTGCTCTATACCGGCGGCGTCGTCAAGGCGAACCATGCCTACCGCAAGAACGACTTCAACCCGAAAGCGGTTGAGGCAATCGTCAAGGATCTGCCGACGATTCAGAAGTAGCCGACCGTAACTCTCATTCCCGCGAGCCATCGAAACGCCGGAGCGACAAGTCGTACTTGTCGCCCGGCGTTTTTCTTCCGCCATCGTTTAGCGCCCGCACGGCACCCTGTGAACGCAATTCGATCAAGGCAAGAACCTCACGTCGCCGGTGGGCCGATGCGCGCCGGGGCGGCAGCGGTGTCGGCTTCGAGATAATTCATGCCCATGAACCAAAGCAAGGATGCGACCAGGCACATCACCGAGACGGTCACAAACCCGACGGTCATATCGCCCGTGTAACCATTGATCAGGCCGATGATGGGCGGCGAGATCGCGTCGCCCAGGGCGTGGATGATCAGGATGTTCAATGCAAATGCGCTGGCCCGAATCGAGGGATGCGTGACGTTCGCCAGGATGGTGTTCGTCGGCCCGGTATTGAAGAAAAGGCAGAAGCATGCGAGAAAGATGAAGATCCATGCCATCGGAAACGGAGTCCAGATTGCCGCAAGGATGAACGGAAACGCCAGCCCCATCGCAATGGCCGATACGAGAAAGTAGGCGCCCGGAATCCTCTCTTTGAGTTTGTCGCCGGCGATGCCTCCCAGCACGGTAGCCGCCAATCCCGAGACGACGACGATACCACCGAACCACAGGTTCACCTCGGCCTTGAGCGATTCGATCTCCTGCGGCGTCATGCCCGGCGTCTCCTGGCGTTGCACGCCGAAGCGAGGCATCCAAAAGGCCATGCCGCCCATCGCGAATGTCATCGCCGTCATGCCGAGCGTCGTCAGCAGATACGACGGCGTCTTGAGAACCGTCAGATAGTCGTTCCAGCTTGCCGTGCGATCGACTGCGCCGACGTCGGCCGCGCCGCGGGGTGGGTCGGTCATGAAGAAACACCACAGTCCTAGCAGTATCCCCGGCGGCACGACGACGTAAAACGCCCAGCGCCAGTCGCCGGTCTCTTTCGCGACCAAGCCTCCGATGACATAGCCGAGGGCGCTGCCAACCGGAATCGCGACGTAAAAGATCGCCATCTTGCTGCCGCGCTCTTCCACGGGGTACATATCGGAGATAACGGTGGGCGCGACCGGCCCATATGCCGCTTCGCCAACGCCGACTAGACAGCGTGTAAGGAACAAGAGGACAAACGTTCCCGCGAGGCCGGTCGCTCCGGTCGCCAAACTCCACGCGATGACGCCGATGCCGACGAGCATCCACCTCGGCATGCGGTCGGCAAGAAAGCCGAAGAGTGGAGCGATGAGCATGTACGAGACCATGAACGCGGTATTCAAGGACCCCATCTTGCCTTCAATGGTCTTATCGAGCCGTTGCTTGGTCACGGGATCGCGCGGATACTCGCTCTCGGGAAAGAAAGTCTCCTCCATGCTCGACTCGACAGCGGCCAACACCTGCCGATCGATGTAGTTGAAGAGATTGATCAGCACCAACAGCGTAAGCGCGATGGTGGCGCGGGAGGAGTTGCCGTCCTGGTTGTTCATCGAATCCTCGCTGGCAAAGCGTAATGAGTTTTGCCTACTCTACCAGCCCAGCCTGCGCGATGCAAGCGGTAGGTCAGGCTTTCCACCCTGCCGTCTTCACGGACGCTGCCCCGCAAGGCTGATGAGGTACACCAATCCGATGGCGCCGGCGATAACGATGAGCCAGAACACGAGAATCGAGGTCCACGTGGATTGCCAAGCCGGCGCCAGTTGATTTCCCGTCGCGATGTCGGCCTGGGCGCGGCCCTCGTCGCCGATGGCGCGATACGCTAGCGCACGATTGTGATACGCGACAGCCAGGTTCGGATCGAGGCGAATGGCTTCCGTGCAGTCGGTGATCGCCTCCTGATAGTTTCCCAGCATGGCCTGGACGTAGCCGCGATCCGAATAGGCGTCCGCGTTCTTCGGCTCAAGTCGAATGGCTTCGGTATAGTCGGCGATGGCCAGCTTGTAGTCGCCGCTTTGACTGTACTCCCGCCCGCGATTGCGATAGGCGACCACGTAATTGGGATTGAGCCGAATCGCCTCCGTGTTGTCGGCAATGGCTCGATCGATGTCGCCGCCCAAGAAGTGCGCCACGGCTCGCGTCACGAAAGCCAGAAAAAACGCTGGATCGAGGCGGATCGCTTCATCGCAGTCGGCAATTGCCTGGCCAAGCTCGTTGCGTTGGAGGCACGCTTTGGCCCGTCCATCGTATCCGGCCGGAGTGGGATGAAGCCGGATCGACTCGGTGTAGGAAGCAATGGCTGCGAGATAGTCCCCTCGGTGGAAGTGGACGTTCCCTTCCGTGATCAGGCGACTCGCAGTTTCGGCGTTGGAAGAGGCGCTCAAGCGTAGTTGTCCTCGCCTGGCGGTTTCGCGCCCCGTCACTTCCGCTCATTCAGCGGCTGGCCCGACCGCAGATACGCGAACAGGTCGCGCACTTCCTGGTCACTCATCCCCTGCAACAGCCCCTCCGGCATTAGCGAGATGCCCGACACCGTAATCGATTCGATGTCCTCCTTGGCGAGCACGATGCGCTGTCCCTCGGCGCTGCGTAACACCACCACGCGAGCATCCTTCTCGATGACGATGCCGCTCAACGTGCGGCCGCTCTCGGTGATGACCACGGAGCTTTCGTAGCCCTCGCGAATCTCGGCATTCGGATTGACGATATGCAATAGGAGATTCGGCACGTCGTCGCGTTTGAACGGCGTCAGATCGGGGCCGACGATGCCGCCGACGGCGTGAAACGCATGGCAGTTAGCGCATTTGGCGCTGAACAGTTTCTTGCCGGGATACGGATCGCCCTTGCCGACGCGAACAACATCGGCGAGCCGATCGATTTCTTTGCGCATCTGCTCGGTCGTCGCGCCCTTGACCTCGCCCCAGTGTTTCTTGATGAGCTTGGCGATTTGATCATCGCGATGCAGAAGAAGCTTTCGCAACGTCGGCAGCGGAATCGATTTCGGCGCGATCGACCCCGCATCGACCGCAGTCAAAAGTTGCCGGCTCCATTCGCGCCGGCCGACCAACAGCGATTCGGCGACCTCGCGCACGTCTTGCGCCATCGTCGGCAGCAGCTTGACCACCTCGCTGCCGATCTTGTCGTCCTTGTAGGACTGAAGTGCGCCGAGCGTCGTCTTGTGCAACGTCGGCGACTCTTTGGCGGACAGCAATGACAGCATCACCGGCAGGCTGCGCGGCTCCTTCGATTCGCCCAGGATTTCGATCAACTCGACGCGTTCGGCTAGCGGGGCCTTAAGATTCTGGATGATGCCGAGCGCCTTGTTGACGGCATCGGCCTTGCCTTGGCGAACACCGAACGCCACCGAGCCGCCGCCGAGCTTGGCGATCTCCGCGACCAGCTCGTTCGGCAACCCCGTGATCGAGCGTCCCTTGAACGCTTCCTCAAAACCCTTGAGCAGAATCAGTCCATGTTTCTTTTCCGGCGCGAGGCGGAATAGCTCCACGCAGGTTTCATAGTCCTTTTGCGAGCCGGCCATAGCGAATCGCTTCATCAGCCGAGACAGGATCGTGTCTTCGACGATTTTCGCTCGCCAAAGCGACGACTCGCGGAACATGTCAAGCACCTTGTCGCGATCCTTGGCGCAGTTCTTCTCGATGGCCCACCAGAGCAGGAGCGGCACATGAATGTCGCTCGCATCTTCATCGCGCATCAAGAGGCTTTGCACAATGGGCAAGCCTTCCGCCGCCGACACGCGCTTGGCGCTCGATGCCCATTGGCTGCGAACATGCACGCTCTTCTCGGTGCGAGCAGCATCAGCGATCCATTTCGCCGTTTTGTCGCCGAGCTGGAAATCGTCGGCAAGCAATCGCACCGTCCAGGCCCGCACCGCCGGCTCGGGGTGGTTGAGCGATTTTTCCACGAGATCCGCATTGACGCCAGCCAAGTGATGGATCGCCCACAGCGATTCGAGCGCAAGTTGCCCTCGGCCCTCCAAGACCTGCCCGACCAACATCGGCACCAGTGAGCGGTCCTTGCGGTCGGCGAGCAACCGCTGCGCCATCTCGCGCACCCAGCGATTGTCGCTCTTGAGCAACTCGACTAGCTCCAAGGATGACTTCTTACCGAGGTCGACCGGCTTGGTGAATTTCGCGTCCTTGGCCGTGAGCCGATAGACGCGGCCCGTTTCCCGATCGATGACGCCGTCGTTGTGACCGCCGTGAGCGATCTTGGCCTCGTAGAAATCGGCGACGTAGAGCGAGCCGTCCGGTCCCGGCTTGATGTTGACGGGGCGAAACCACGTGTCGCTGCTCGAAACCGCTGGGCCCAGGTCCTTCGTCTCGAACGACGAGCGGTCCGGCGTGACCGCACTGAGCATGACCCGACCATGAATCGGCTCTACCGCGAAAAGTTGGCCACGGTACTTCGCCGGCAGGCGCTCCGCCTCGTTCAGTACCCAAGAATGGCTGAAACGCTGCGACTTGTTGGCCTTCATCGCCTCGAAGAAACCGAAGGAATAGGGATTGGCGAGAACACCGTGCTTCTCAAAGCCTTTGCGATACGAGCCGCCCTGCACGTAGTGAAAGCCGCGCGTATCGCCGCCATTGTGGCCGGAGTAGAGCCGGCCCTGGGCGTCGAACTCGGCGCCGAAGGCATTGCCGCCGCCCTCCGCGAAGATCTCGAAACGCTTCTTCTCCGGATGATAGCGCCACATGTGCTGACCGATCATCTGGATCGGCGCGTCTTTGGTTCCGGGCCGCGTGACGTGGGCCGACACGGTGCTGCCGTGGGCGCCGTAGAGCCAACCGTCGGGACCCCAACGCAGATTGTTGGCACACGAATGCGTGTCCTCCAGGCCGAAGCCCTGCAGGTGCACCTCGGGATCGCCGATCGGCACATCGTCCTTGGTCTTGTAGAAGAGCAGGTACGGAGGATTGAGCACCCACACGCCGCCTCGGCCATGCACCAGTGACGTGACAATGTTGAGCCCGTCGAGAAACACCGTGTGCTTGTCGTAGACGCCGGTCCCCTTCGTGTCCTCATGGATCGAAATGACATCCCTGCCGCGAAACTCGCCCGGCATCGACTTGGTCGGCGGCGGCGGGAAGCGATCGTACACGATGCGCCAGAACACATCCCGACTCATGATCTTCAGCCCGGCCGGATGCGGATATTGAACGTACTGCACGACCCACAGTCGGCCGCGCTCGTCGAACGTCATGTATAGCGGCTGCTTGACCACCGGTTCGGTCAGCACCTGGTCGAAACGCAGATCGTCCGTCACCTTGAACGACTTGGCCGCGTCGGCGGGCGAGAGCTTGGCAGGGGTTCCCTTGTCCTTGGCCGTTTGGCCGCCAGCGAACCAGCAGCATATGACAACGAGTCCGATGGCGAGAAAGTTGCGTATCATGGCAGGAGAGATTTCCAAGTGCGACTACTAGCCCGCAGCGCCAGCAAGGGCACGATCCCTTGCTGGCGCTGCGGGCTAGTTGGGATGACACCTAGGCAGGCACATCATGCGTAGACGCATTCTAGGCAAAACCGACATCGAGGTCAGCGAACTTGCCTTCGGCGGCCTGTTCACCTCCTCGCTCGGCCCCGGCTTTCAGGAAAGCCTCGACGCCGTCCACATCGCCATCGGGCTCGGCATCAACTACTTCGACACCGCCCCCGCCTACGCCAATAGCGAAGAGATCCTGGGCAAGATCATCGGCCCCATCAAGACGCCGACAATTCTCTCCACCAAGCTCGGCGGCCGGCCGCAGCCGTTTGATCCGCAGAACAAGGACCAACTCATCGCTTCAGTCAAGGAGAGCCTGCGCTTGCTTGAACGCGACGTGATCGACATTCTCTTCGTCCATGAGCCGGACCGTCCGCTGCAGTACAACTGGTGGAGCGATCCCGATGCGGTCTATGGCCCCGTCATCGACGTGCTCAATCGGCTCAAGCAAGAGGGGGTGATTCGCTACACCGGCCTGGGCGGCACGACGGCGACTGAGTTGGCCCACCGGCTGCGCTCCGGCCGATTCGATGTCGTGCTGACCGCGTTCAACTTTAGCGCCCTCTTCCGCGAGGCCACGCACGATATTCTGCCCGACGCCAAGAAGCAGAACATGGGCGTCGTTCTCGGATCGGTCCTGCAGCAAGGCGGCCTCGGCCGGCGTTACGACGATATCGTCCGCGCCAGGCCGGCCTGGCTGTCGAAGCCGCGTCAGCACCAGTTCCTGGAGTTCTACAAGCTCCTCGACGACGCCGGAATGTCGATCGTCGAGCTGTGCCTGCGCTTCGCTATCTCATGCGACGACGCCCACACCGTCTTGATCGGCCCGAAGACGGCGGCCCAAGTCGAGTCGGCCGTCGATGCCGTCGAAAAGGGCCCGCTCCCCGCCGACCTGCTGCGCCGCCTCGACACGATCGCCGCCCTGGTCCCGTTCCGGCCGTTTGAGGAGCCGATGATCCTGCCGTTCAATCGCCCACGCGATTACTATGGGCCGGGGATGGCGAACGTCGGAGCGGGAGTGAAGGTGGGGAAGTTGTGATGACCGGCGAGCCGAGCTCCGAAAGGTGCCGGTTGACACTATACCCCGTGCAACGAATTTCTTCGACGCAACGTCTTGACGCACATCACGATGAACCGATTCGTTGCGCCCACCCACGCACACACTCCCCTCGCGAAATGCAACGAATCCGGTGATTCTTTTCGCAACCGACATCGCTTTTCCGGCATCGGCGCGCGATACTGGCGAGAGCGCCGTTTCCAGACCTCGAAAAAGTGTTGCGTCCCCTTTCTCATTCTGTCGTGCCGACTTCTCATGCCATGGTGAAGTTGTCGAAGATTTGGAACGGCGTCACGCGCAGGCCGGCCAGGCCGGCAGCCAGGTAGGTGTTGTCCAAGACGTTCACCTGCACCACATCGTTGAAGAACAGCTTGAGCGAATTGCCGACGGCCTCGAAACGCAGCTTGCCGGTAGCCGCGCCAACGGAGGCGGCGGCGCCGATACGCGTCTTGACGTTGTTCACCACCTTGTAGATGGCGACCGAGAAGCTGCCGTTGTTGCCTTCCAGGGCGGCATAGTAGTAGTTGGTGGCGTTCACGGCGCGGGCGACCAGGCCGGCTTCGCTGAAGCCGGTGTTGAGCACTGTCACGGCCGCTTCGAGTTTGACGTCCTTGAACACGATGCCATGCCGGACGGCGAGGTTCGTGCCGACGTTCGCGGCCTTCGCCTGGTTGCTGACGATGCCGACGGCGCCGCTGAGGTTCGTCCACTGCGCTCCCAGGTTGGCGGCGTTCCCGCGGTTGAAACCATCGCTGAACAGCGTCGGATCCATGCGCTCCGCATTGAAGTTGTCGTAGGTGGTGCGCGGAGCGCCGCCTACGCCGACGTAACCGGGGCTGCTCAGCATGGTGTCCGTCGCTTGGACGGCAAGAGTGTCGTTGAGGAACAGCTTGAGCGAATTACCGACGACCTCGAAACGCAAAAGTCCGGCGCCGACGTTGACGGCAGCGCTGGCAAGTTGTGTCCGGACGCCGTTGACGTTGCGGAAGATGCGGGCCGTGAAGACACCCCCCTCGCCTTGCAGAACGCCCTGATAATAATTGGCATCGCCCGCGCCTCCGTAACGCGCGATCAGGCCCGCTGCGGAGCTGCCGAAGGATTGCACCTTCACCTGGGCTTGCACGCGAACATGCTGGAGGACGGCCCACGTGTAGATGCCGAGGTTCGCCCCCGTGCCCTTGGCGAGAAGCTTATTGTTCAAAACGACCAGGTCGCCGGCTTGCTCACGCCACTGGCTGCCCAGGGACGTACTGTCGAGGTTGCGCGTGAAGCTGTCGCCGAAGGGGAACTCCGGATCGATCGGGCTGACGAAGAAGTTGTCCACGGCGGCGAAGGCCGTGCCGTTCACGCCGGCCCCGCCCGCACTGGTAATCGCGGCGTCGAAGACGGACCCCACCAGCACGTCGTTGAAGTAGAGCTTGAGCAGACAGCCCGCGACCTCGAAGCGCAAGACCCCGTCGCCGAAAGTGGGCACGACCACGGCGCTCGACAAGTTGACGGTCGTGCCGTTGACCATGCGGGAAATGACGGCGGTGAAGGCCCCGTTGTTGCCGATGAGCGAGCCAAGGTACATGTTGGTGGAATTGATGCGCCTCGCGATGAGATCGACGCGCGAAGTCCCGGTGAGGAGGAGGCTGACCTCGGCCTGGACGCGGACGTGGGCGAGGCTGACGTTGTTGACCACGGCCTCGCTGGTGGCAGGTCCGATCGCCAGGAGCTGTTGATCGACGACGGCGAAGTCGCCGGCGACCTCGGTCCAGGGAGCGCCGAGCGTGGTGCTGTCGACGCGGTTGAAGTCGTCGCTGAATTCGGCGGCTTTCCACAGCTCACGGCCGTTCGCGCCGTCGTCGGCCTCGAAAAACAGCGTGCCGTTGACGTTGGTCAGAGAGCGCGGGTACGAGCTGTCGGCGCCGGGCCTGATGTCCTTGACGAGGACGGTGCCGGCGGCGGTGCCGGCGCTTTTCCACAGCTCAGAGCCGTTCGCGCCGTCGTCGGCGCGGAAAAACAGCGTGCCGTTGACGTTGGTCAGATAGCTCGGGAACGAGCCGTTGCCGCCGGGCCTGATGTCCTTGACGAGGACGGTGCCGGCGGCGGTGCCGTCGCTTTTCCACAGCTCAGTGCCGTTTGCGCCGTCGTCGGCGCGGAAAAACAGCGTGCCGTTGACGTTGGTCAGAGAGATCAGGGACGAGCTGCTGCCGCCGGGCCTGATGTCCTTGACGAGGACGGTGCCGGCGGCGGTGCCGTCGCTTTTCCACAGCTCAGAGCCGTTCGCGCCGTCGTTGGCCGAGAAAAACAGCGTGCCGTTGACGTTGGTCAGAGAGCGCGGGGACGAGCTGTCGGCGCCGGGCCTGATGTCCTTGACGAGGACGGTGCCGGCGGCGGTGCCGTCGCTTTTCCACAGCTCAGTGCCGTTCGCGCCGTCGTCGGCCTCGAAAAACAGC
>Ga0194128_10000839_pt1 | contig 54349 bp, 48 predicted proteins | sample TA2KigCa65mmetaG_FD_148650 | JGI IMG/M metagenome (GOLD analysis project Ga0194128, IMG submission 148650) | Freshwater microbial communities from Lake Tanganyika, Tanzania - TA2015037 Kigoma Deep Cast 65m | ecosystem: Environmental > Aquatic > Freshwater > Lake | place: Tanzania: Lake...
TTCGCGTCACGGGTTCGTCGAAGGGCTCGCCCGTATTCCCGATACGCGCTTCGCCCTTCTTCTGCCCGTGACGCGAAATTCCTCCGGCGCAGGTGCTTCAATCTGAGAAGATCATGCTCTAGCGGCTCGCATTGCGCTGGCCTGCGCTCAGCACATGGGCATAACAACGCTCGCGCGCCGCGCCTTCGGCGATCACGCCGAAGCTCGTCTCGCGAAACTCGACATAGGCGACCTCGTGGAGCTCGGCGCCGTCGGACGTGGCGTAGAGATAGGCGTCCATCACGCAGTCATGCGCGAGATACTGCCAAACCTCGGCCCGCCCTTCCTGCCGGCGTAGCGCGGGCGTGCCGACCAGCCGCATGATCGCGGCCTGATCGAGCCCGACCAGATTGGCCGACCCGCCAACGCCCGGCGGCAGGGTCGCCGGCGCCTCGGGCGATTCGAGCGAGGGCAGCGAGGCAATTTCGGGCGCGCTGATGACCTCATCGGGAGGCCGCATCGCCGAGGGGGTGGTGCCGGTCTGTTCTTGCGCGCACGCGCCGACCAATGCCGACAACGCCAGCGCGATCGGCCAGTGGCCGATGCGCCGGCGGCGCGCCGTTCTCAGCCTCAACTGACGCAAGGCAAGCCCGAATCAGGCGCTGCGGGCCTCCACGGCCTGCAGCTCGAACGGGCGCTCGACGTCGGCATTCTCGGCCTCATGCGCCACATCGCCGGATACGCGTCCGCCGCGCTCGACATCGAGCTGGCCATAGCGCACCTTGCCGAACACGCGGCCGGTGGCATGGATGTGCAGGCGCCCGCGCACATTGAGCTCGCCCTCGAACGTGCCCGCGATCTCGGCATTCTCGATGTTGACCGCGCCGTGGAACTGCCCGCCCTTGGCAATCTCCAAGAGTCGCGCGCTCGACAGCTTCGCACGAACCGTGCCCTCGACCGTCAGCCGCTCGCAATCAAGGATCTCGCCCGCGAGCGTGATATCCCGCCCGACGGTCAGGCGCTTGCTTTCGCTGGTCTCCCGGTTGAGCGGCTCCGGCGCCGGCGCCGGCGGTGGCGCGTAGGGCGCGGCCGGGCGGTGCGGCACGTCGGGATGGAAGCCGGCGCTCGCCGGCCGGCTCGCCGGGAGAGGCGAGGGTGTCACGGTCGACTGCGGCGTGTTTGGCAGGGAGCGCAGCTTGGCGCTGTCGAAGCCCTGCACATTGCCTGAACCGTCGCTCCGATACTCGTCTTCGCTGCCTTTACGACGAAACATCACCGCACCCCCTGATTGCGACGATGGCTAACCGCCCGGCCGTGCCCGCGCGTGTTTACCCACCATGTCTTGCTGAACGTCGCCGCGGCTGCCATCACGCAATGCCCGCGCGCCATCCGTCGCAACCATAGTTCCATCAGGGCCTCGCGCACAATCGTTTTGCAGCCCGGAACGCGCCGCTTATAGTCCGCCCCGCCTTTGTCACGCCACGAGCGGAGTTCCCCCCATGTCTGAGCCTGGCTTCGATGTGATTGGCCTGGGCAATGCGATCGTCGATGTGATCGCCAATGCCGAAGATGCTTTCCTGGTGCGTCAGGGCCTGGACAAGGGCGCGATGCGGCTGATCGATGAGGCGACCGCTGAGCGGCTCTATGACGAGATGGGCCCTGGGCTTGAATGTTCGGGCGGCTCGGCGGCCAACTCGATGGTGGCGCTCGCCTCGCTCGGCGGGCGCGCCGCCTATCTCGGCCGGGTGAAGGATGATCTTCTGGGCCGCGTCTTCGCGCATGACATCCGCGCCGCCGGCGTCGCCTTCGACAGCCGCTCGGCCAGCGATGGTGCGGCCACGGCGCGCTGTCTCATTCTGGTCACGCCGGATGCGCAGCGCACGATGAACACGTTTCTCGGCGCGAGCACGGATTTCGGGGTGGGCGAGATCGATGCCGGCCTCATCGGCGCGGCGAACGTCACCTATCTTGAGGGATATCTGTGGGACAAGCCTGCGGCCAAGGCGGCGTTTCGCGAGGCGCTCGGCCATGCCCACGCGGCCGGACGCAAGGTCGCGCTCTCCTTGTCCGATGCGTTTTGCGTCGATCGGCATCGCGCGGAGTTTCGTGCGCTGATCGAGCGCGAGGTCGACATCCTGTTCGCCAATGAGGCCGAGATCCGCTCGCTCTATCAGGTCGACGAGTTCGACAAGGCGCTGCAGGCGGTGCGCAAGGATTGCGAGCTCGCGGCCCTGACCCGAAGCGAGAAGGGCTCCGTCGTCGTCAGCCGCGATGAGATCCACGTAGTCGATGCCGCGCCGGTGGCGCGCGTGGTCGACACCACGGGGGCGGGTGATTTCTACGCCGCTGGCTTCCTCTATGGCATCACCCACGGCTTCGACCTGGCGCGCTGCGCGCGCCTTGGCGCGCTCGCCGCTTCCGAGGTGATCGGGCATTTCGGCGCGCGCCCCGCGACATCGTTGAAGCCGCTGGTCGAGGCGAGCGCGAAATCGCTGCCTAGGCGCTAGTCGATCTACTCCCCGACCTGGCGCTCGCCGGCAGAGGTGCCGGGCTTGTCCTCCTGTTGCCAGCGCATGCCGAGCGCGACGAAGGAATCGAGAATCGGCTGCAGCTCGTGGCCGCGCGGCGCGAGGCCGTAAGTGACTTTCGGCGGCACCGAGGTTTCGTATTGGCGGTAGATCAGGCGCCCGCGCTCCAAGGTGCGCAGCCGCTCGGTCAGCATCTTCGCGGAAATGCCGTTGATCTCCTTCTTGAGCGCACCGAAGCGCAGCGGCCCCTTGGTGCGCAGCACCCAGAGGATGTAGGTGGTCCAGGGGCCCATCAACTGCCGCAGGATGTAATCCATCGGGCAGGCGGCGCGGGAATGGGCGGCGGCAGGCGGCGCGGCGTCGACGTGGTTCATGGCGCATTCGCAACGGCGATTGGATTAAGTTACAAAACGGTACCTACTTTACTTCAGTGAGTCAAACGCCATTTGACGATCATGCCGCACGCGGCCTTGCCCCGTGCCGACCAGGAGCCCGCCATGATCGACGTCATTCCGTTCGAATCCTTCGGCCGCTTCGACAATGACTGGCTGCACGCGCGCTACCATTTCAGCTTTTCCGGTTACCGCGACCCGAAGCGCAATGGCGCTGGCGCGCTCCTGGTGTGGAACGATGACGAGGTCGAGCCGCATCGCGGCTTCGACTTCCACCCTCATCGCGACATGGAGATCGTCACCTATGTGCGGCGCGGCGCGCTGAGCCATCGCGATAACCTGGGCCATGCCGAGCGCATCGCGGCGGGCTCGATTCAGGTCATGAGCGCGGGCTCGGGCATCGTGCATTCGGAATACAACAACGAGGACGAGCCGATCACGCTGTTCCAGATCTGGATCAGACCGTCGACGACGGGCGGTGCACCGGGCTATGTCACGATTCCACTGGAGCAGCTAGGAGCCGGCGAGGGCTTTGTGCCGCTCGCGAGCGGCCGCCCGGGTGTCGTGGCGCCCGCACCGCTGCGCCAGGATGCGAGCGTGCTGCGCGCCGTGCTACCGGCGGGTGGTTCCGCCACGCACGCGCTCGAGCCCGGGCGCCACGCCTATTTGGTGGCAACGACCGACGAGTTCACGGTCAATGGCGTCAAGGCCAAGGCGCGCGATGGGATTCATCTGGTCGGCCCGACGACGATCAAGCTCGGCGCGCGCACCCCGACCGAGCTGATCCTGGTCGACGCACCCTAGTCGGCTGATTTGGGCCGCACCGCGAGGATGTCTGCGGGCAGCACCTGAATCAGCCGCTCGGCGGTCGAGCCGATGACCGCGCGGCGAATGCCGCTGGTGCCATGCGTGCCCACGACCACGAGATCAGCCGGCTTCACGGCCAGTTGCTCGCTCACCACATCCTCCGGCCCGCCCTCTTCGACCACGATGTCGACGCGCTTGCTCGCGCCGTGGCCCAGCGCATCATCGATCAGCGCCTTCACCGCCTCCATCCGTTCGGCGCGCAGCGCCTTGGCCTCGCCCATCGCGCCAAGGAAGGCGGGCAAGGGCGCGCTGCCGGCGTGAATCACGGTCAGGCGCGCGAGCGGGAACATCGCCTTCACGAATTTCAACGCCTCGGCCGACGGCTCGGACAGATCGACCGCCACCAGGATCGAGCGATAGGGCCCGCGGCAGCGCTTCTTCACGATCAGGACGGGTTGATCGGCATGGCGCAGCACCCGATCGACCGTCGAACCGAGGATGGCGCTGCCGAGCGTATCGTCCCGTGCCGGTGACATCACGATCAAACGACACCGGTTGGCGCGCGCGGTCTCGACCACCAATTTGGCCGCCCGGCCCGGCACCACCTCAACCGAAAGATCGATCGCCTTGCGCCCAGCCGAGGCGGTGATCATCGCTTCGGTCTCGACGCGGCGAGTCTCGATCTCGCGGCTCAGCTCAGGCTCGGGCAGCAGGTCGTTCTCGAGCACATGGAGAGCGACCAGCGTCGCGTCGAGCTGCGTTGACAATTGAATCGCCCGATCGAGCGCCCGGTCACAGCGCGAGGACAAATCGGTCGAAAACAGCAGACATGTACGAAGCTTGGGCGCGGCGCGGGCCATCACGAAACCTCTCGATTGCTAGGCAAGCTGACCAAGCCAAGCTAGAGAAGCAATCGCCCGCTGTCACCCGATTCGCGACGGGTGGGCGCACCAAAAAGGCCGAGGAGCGCGCCGATCGAACCCACAGCCAGCACGCCTCAGCCTGCGCCGCGGCTGAGCCAGAGATGGCCGGGCCTGGTCGCGGGTCTGCGCGTCTATGCCGACCCGCGCATGGTGATCGTGTTCTTCCTGGGCGGGGCGAGCGGTTTGCCGCTCGCGCTCACCGCCGGAACCTTCACGATCTGGCTGGCGCGAAGCGGGGTCGACAAATCGACCATCGGGATTCTCACGGTGGTCGCGCTGCCCTACACCTTGAAGTTTCTCTGGGCGCCGCTGGTCGATCGCCTGCCGATTCCGGGTCTCGGAAGCTGGCTCGGGCGTCGGCGCGGCTGGGCGCTAGCGACGCAGCTCGCGCTGATGGCGGCGATCGCCGCCATGGCCCTGGCCGACCCGGTCTCGCACCCAGGCCTGCTCGCGGTATTTGCGCTTTTGGTCGCGATCGCCTCCGCGAGCCAGGACATCGTGCTCGACGCCTATCGCGTCGAGATTCTCGATCCGCCGCAATATGGCGCGGGCGCGGCGACCTTCGTGTTCGGCTATCGGCTCGGCATGCTGGTGTCGGGCGCGGGTGCGCTCTACCTCGCCGACGTCGTGTCGTGGCGCGACGTCTATCTCATCATGGCGGGCGCGCTGCTCATCGGCATGGCGACCGTGCTGCTCGCGCGCGAGCCGAAGGTGCCGTTCAAGACCCCTGACGGAGCTTCGCTCGCGCAGGTGTTGCGCAGTGCGGTGGTCGAGCCGCTGCTCGACTTCATGAAACGGCCGCTCTGGCTTGCCATTCTGCTGTTCGTTTTCCTGTTCAAGCTGGGCGATGCGCTCGCCGGCACGATGACCGGGCCGTTCCTGGTCGAGCTCGCGTTCACCAACACCGAGATTGCGAACATCAGCAAGCTCTACGGCTTCATCGCAACCATCGTCGGTCTCGCACTTGGCGGCTATCTCATTCCGCGCTTTGGCGTGGTGCGCACGCTCTGGGCCGGCGGCATCCTGCAGATGCTTTCCAATCTCCTGTTCGCCCTGCAGGCGACGCTTGGGCACGACCTTGGCGCGCTCGCGCTGACGATAGGAGTCGAGAACTTCTCGGGTGGCATCGGCACGGCGGCGCTGGTCGCGTATTTGAGCGGCCTGTGTAATTTGCTCTACACCGCGACCCAATATGCGCTCTTGAGCGCGCTCGCGAGCGCCGCGCGCGCCGTGCTCGGCGCGCCGACCGGCAAGCTTGCCGAGGTGCTGGACTGGGTGAGCTTCTTCGGGCTTACCGCCGCGCTTGCGCTCCCCGGGCTCGCGGTGCTCGCCTGGCTGAACGCGAAGGGTGGCATCGGCGCGCTCAAACCGCCGGCGCGAGCGAACCCCGTCGCGGATTGACTCCTTCGTTCAGGATTCGCTTGCGTCGAGCGCGTAGCCGGCCGAGCGCACGGTGCGAATCAAATCGGCCCGGCCGCCGGCGTTCAGCGCCTGGCGCAGACGCCGGACATGGACATCGACGGTCCGGCTCTCGACATAGACATCCTGGCCCCATACCGCATCCAACAACTGCTCGCGCGAGAACACGCGGCCCGGATGTTCGAGAAAATGCCGCAACAGGCGAAACTCGGTCGGGCCGAGATGGATCGCCGCGCCCTCGCGCGTCACCTTGTGCGCCGCGAGATCCATGCGCAGATCGGAGTAACTGATCGATTCCTCGCTCAGCGCCGGGCGCAGTCGTCGCAACACTGCCTTGATGCGGGCCACCAGCTCACTCGGCGAGAACGGCTTAACCACATAGTCGTCCGCCCCACTGTCGAGCCCGCGGATGCGGTCAGTCTCCTCGCCACGCGCGGTCAGCATGATGATCGGCAGGTTCTTGTGTTCTGGCATGCGGCGGATGCGCCGGCACACCTCGATGCCGGAGAGCGAAGGCAGCATCCAGTCGAGCACCACGAGATCAGGCCGCCGCTCGCGGATCATGAACAGCGCCTCTTCGCCGTCCACCGCCTCACCCACCTCGAAACCTTCCTTCTCGAGGTTGTAGTGGAGCAGCGTGATCAACGCGGCTTCGTCTTCAACGATCAGGATATAGGGCTTCATCACCCGCCCGTCGCTCCCAACCGGCGCGCGCTCAGGATTCCGGGGTCGAGTAGGCGGTGAGATCGCCCTTGGGCCGCGCCTCCTCGACCGGCTTGCCGCGCACCAGGAAATTGACCTGCTCGGCGATGTTGGTCGCGTGATCGCCGATGCGCTCGAGGTTCTTCGCGATGAAGAGCATGTGGATGCAGGGCGTGATGTGGTGCGGGTCTTCCATCATGTAAGTCAGAAGCTCTCGGAACAGGCTGTTGTAATAGGCATCGACATCTTCATCCCGCCGCCATACCGCGAGCGCCTTCTCGACGTCGCGCTCGACAAAGGCGTCAAGCACGTCCTTGACCATGCCCTGCACCAGCTCGGCGATGCGCGGCACGGAATTGACCGGGCGCACTGGGTCGAGCTTGTTGAGCGTCAACGCGCGCTTGGCGACGTTGGCGGCATAGTCCCCCATGCGCTCGAGGTCGGCCGCGATCTTGACCGCGGTGGTGACGAGCCTGAGGTCGGCGGCGAGCGGCTGGCGCAGCGCGAGCAAGCGCAGCGCCATCTGCTCGACCTCATCTTCGAGCGCGTCAATCCGCTTGTCCTTGGCGATCACCTCTTGCGCCTTGTCGGAATCGCGGCGCACCAGCGCGTTCACCGAGGCCATGATCTGCTCTTCGACAAAGCCGCCCATCTGGGCGATCTCGCCGGTCATGCGATTGAGCTCTTCGTCGAATGACTTGACGATATGTACGGTCACGTCGCGCTCCTCGCCTGTGAGAGCATCAGCCGAACCGGCCCGTGATGTAGTCCTGCGTGCGCTCCTCGGTCGGATTGGTGAAAATATGTTCGGTCGGACCGAACTCGACCAGATTGCCGAGGTGGAAAAAGGCGGTGTACTGCGACACGCGCGCCGCCTGCTGCATATTGTGGGTCACGATCGCGATGGTGAAATGCTCGCGCAGCTCATCGATCAGCTCCTCCACCTTTGCGGTGGCGATCGGGTCGAGCGCCGAGCAGGGCTCGTCCATCAGGATCACCTCCGGGCTGATCGCGATCGCGCGCGCAATGCAGAGGCGTTGCTGCTGGCCGCCCGAGAGGCTGGTGCCTGGCGTGTTCAACCGGTCCGAGACCTCGTCGAACAGGCCGGCGCGGCGCAATGATTGCTCGACGATGTCGTCGAGCTCGCGCCCGTTTGCGGCGAGGCCATGAATACGCGGCCCATAGGCCACGTTCTCGTAGATCGACTTGGGGAATGGGTTCGGCTTCTGAAACACCATGCCGACGCGCGCGCGTAATTGCACCACATCGATGCCGCGGCCATAGATGTCGGTGCCATCCAATTTGATCTCGCCGGTCACGCGACAGCCCTCGATCGTGTCGTTCATCCGGTTGATGCAGCGCAGAAAGGTGGACTTGCCGCAGCCCGACGGGCCGATGAGCGCCGTCACCCGGTTGCGCTCGATGTTGAGATTGACCGAGAAAAGCGCCTGCTTCTTGCCGTAGAAGACCGAGACGTCCTTCGCCGTGACCGCGATCTGTTGCGGCGCGCCCGCGTCCGGCGTCGCGGACGAATTCTCTCCCAGCGCGAAATTGGCCCGAAACGGCGATTCGCCCTGGTCGATGCGAGCCTCTGCCACATCCGCCTCCCGATCCATCACGGTGCCCTCACCAGCGTATCTCGAACCGCTTGCGCAGATAGATCGCAATCGCATTCATCAGAATCAAAAACACAAGCAGCACAATGGTTCCCGCCGCGGTTTTTTCCTCGAAGCCGCGCTCCGGGCTGTCGGCCCACAAGAAGATTTGAACGGGCAGCACCGTCGCGGCATCCATGGGCCCGCCCGGCAGATCGGCAATGAAAGCGACCATACCGATCATGAGGAGCGGTGCGGTCTCGCCCAGAGCGCGCGCCATGCCAATGATCGTGCCGGTCAGAATGCCGGGCATGGCGAGCGGTACGACGTGTTGCGCCACCACTTGGATGGGTGAGGCGCCGACGCCATAAGCGGCCTCGCGAATGGAGGGGGGCACCGCCTTGAGCGCCGCCCGGGTCGCCACGATGATTGTGGGCAGGATCAGGAGCGCCATGGTGAGGCCGCCGACGATCGGCGCCGAACGCGGCAGGCCAAAGGTCTGGATGAACACGGCAAGGCCGAGCAGGCCGAACACGATCGAGGGCACCGCCGCCAGATTGTTGATATTGACCTCGATCAGGTCGGTCAGGCGGTTCTTGGGGGCAAACTCCTCGAGGTAGATCGCGGCCAAGACACCGATCGGGAAGCACACAAGGAGCGTGATGAGCAGCGTGTAGAACGAGCCGAGCAACGCGCCGCCGATTCCCGCCACTTCGGGTTCGCGCGAATCCGCCGAGGTGAAGAAGCTCCAGTTAAAGCGCTTCTCGACAGCACCGCGCTCGCTGAGTTGACCAATCCACTCGATCTGCCGATCTTTGAGCCGCCGATCGGCTTCCGCGATGCCCTTCGTCGTCGCGCCATCCTTGACGAAGCCGTCGGCGTCGCTGCTGGCTGGCACCCAGATCTTCTGCGTGGTGCCGACGATCGAGGGATCGTCGAGCACCATGCCCCGAAGCTGAAAGCGCGCCGAATTGCTGAACAGCTTGCGCAGGTCGCGCTTCGCCTGCCGGTCGGTCACCTCCGGAAAGGCGGCGGAAACGGCGTTCATCAGAACGACGCCGTAATCCGCCTTCGCCAGCACGGCCCGGTCTCGCGTGCCACTCGGGTCAATGAGCTTTTCGTCAAAGGTGACGTCCAGCGCAAAGCGGGTCTGAACGAATCCGCCGATGCCCGAACCCGCGATCGAACTCAGAAGTACGATGAGCACTGCGAGCGCGATGAAAATGGCACCGACGCCATAGAGTTGAAATCGAGTGTCCGCGCGCTTGCGCCGCCGCACGCGACGCGCCGTCGCGTCGGACAACTGCCAGGGCGAGGCCCTGGCGGGCGCTGGAATTGCTGCGCTGGTGTCAGTCATAGCGTTCGCGGTATTTGCGCGAAACGTGCAACGCCACGACGTTGAGTACGAGCGTGGCGATGAACAGCACGAGGCCGAGCGCAAAGGCGGCGAGAGTCTTCGGGCTGTCGAACTCCTGATCGCCGACCAGGAGCGTCACGATCTGCACCGTCACCGTGGTCATGGAATCAAGCGGATTGGCGGTGAGATTGGCGGTCAAGCCTGCCGCCATCACCACGATCATGGTCTCGCCGATCGCGCGTGAGACCGCGAGCAGGAAGGCCGCGACGATGCCGGGCAGGGCCGCGGGGATGATCACGTTCACCACGGTCTCGGATTTGGTGGCGCCGAGCGCATAGGCGCCTTCACGCAGGCTGCGCGGCACCGCGACGATGGCATCGTCGGTGAGCGAGGAGATGAAGGGGATGATCATGATCCCCATCACCACGCCGGCCGCGAGCGCGCTCTCCGAGGAGACGCTGAGGCCAAGCGCGTCGCCGAACCCGCGAAATGCCGGCCCGACCGTGAGCGCGGCGAAGAAGCCGTAAACCACCGTCGGGATGCCGGCGAGGATTTCCAGAATCGGCTTCACCGCGTTGCGAAACTTGGGCGAGGCGTACTCGGCCATGTAGATGGCGGAGAGCAGACCGATCGGCATGGCGATGATGAGCGCGATCAGCGTGATGTAGATCGTGCCCGTGAAGAGCGGGATGATGCCAAACGCGCCGGACGAGCCCACCTGATCCTCACGGATCGCCATTTGCGGGCTCCACTGCACGCCGAACAGGAACTCCCAGAACGGGACGCGCCCGAAGAACCGGATCGCCTCGAAGAGCACCGAGAGCACGATGCCGATGGTCGTCACGATCGCGACCACCGAGCACAGGAAGAGCACCAGGCGCACAACCGCCTCGACATTGTTGCGCGCGCGCAGTTTCGGCCCGACCTTGCGCCAGGCGAAGCCGAGGCCGAGCGCGGCCGCGACCAGGCCGATCACCAGCACGGCAGCATCGGCGGACGACTGCAGGCTGGAATAGCGATCGGCGGCCGCGAGCAAGGCCGGCGACGGCTCGCGCGCGATGGAGTTTCCGGCCGCGAGCTGGCGCACATCCTCAAGGAGCGCGCCGTGCATCTCCGGGCCGGCGGCGGCAAGCTCGGGCCCGAGCGCATCCTCGATGAAGCCGTCCAGGATTGTGCCGCGCAGGACCAGCCAGAGCACGAGCAGGATGGCCGCCGGCAGGCCGCACCAGAGCGCCACGAACCAGCCATGATAGCTCGGCATCGAATGGAGCGCGCGGCGATTGCCGCCCACCGTCACGAGCGCGCGCTTCCGCCCATACACAAAGGCGAGCACGGTCAAGACGATGAGGACCGCGATGAGGATTGTCAGCTGCACGGCAGGGCCTTTCCGGCGTCCTTGTCGTCGCGTATGGCGCGGACGACCCTAGGGCCTCGGCCGACAGAGATATAAGGCGCTTCCGTTACAGTTACGTGACAGCCGAGCCGCCTTAGAGATGGCCTATTCAGGCAAGGGAATGGTCAGCACGCCGTCTTCGCCACTGAAGAGGCCCGGGCCGCGCGCGGGGCGATCGCCCGGTGGCAGCAAATCATTTGGGTTGGACAGTTTGGCGTTGTCACAAGCGGCAACCGCGGCGCCGATGCCCAGAATAAATAGGGTAACCAGTATTCTCCGCATAGCATTACCTCTAGCGTGCCGTGAGATGGGATTCCAGCCCCTAGTGCGGGGCTTCCCCCTGAGAAAAATAGCGGTCGCCCGTTTGGCACGGGCGACCGCGATCCGTTCGGAGGTTCGGTCCGAACGCCGGAGTTCCGGCGGTGATCAGAACTTCACCCGCGCGCCGAGGCCCGCAAAGGTGATCGCTTCGAGGTCGATGTCGCCGCCGGAGCCCGGCAGCTCGGCATCAAACTGGCCGACCTTGAAATAGAGCTCGGTGGCGACTTTCTTGATCTGTTGCACCGCCGAGAATGACCAGTAGTGGCCAGATGAGGCATTGATCGTTTGATCCTGCGTGGCCGCGTAGTCGATCGCGAAGGAGGTCTCGCCAAGCTCAAGCAGCTTGAGGTCCTGACCCAGCATGACGTACCAGAAATTCGCCGTGTCGCGGCCGCGCGCCTCGAAGTCGTTGATGGAGTACGCGCCCCCAATATTCGTGCCGAACGGGGCCTCGTAACCGGCCGAAATGGCCACGCCCGTGAAGCCGACAACTGAGCCGGGCGTTCCGGTCGCGCTGGCATCGAAATACGAGGCTGCTGCCTCGACGTCTCCGAACGAGAACTTGTTCTTGTAGCGCAGCGCGGCATCCCAGCGATCGCCGTCTGAGTAGGACCCCGATGCGGTGAAGCCTGCGAAGGTCGGCGAATCGTAGCGAATGCGATCGTCGCGCGAGAGGCCGTCAAAGTTGGAGAACAGATTGGCGATGCTGCGCCCCGAGCCGGCCTTGTTGTCCTCGCGCAGGAAAATGATCCGATTGCCCATGGCGTCGATGCCGGAACCGGCGACAACCTGGGTGCCTGAGAGGATGACTTCTGCGGTGCCGTCGGAGGCGGTGCTGCCCTGGCCAGCGGAGATGCGGCCGAACTGTTTGCTCTCGCCGATTATCTCGTATTTTCGCTCGCGAAAACCTGCGTTCGTGTTGTCGGCGCGGTCCTGGCCGATCTGCACGCGATCGGTCGAGTTGGATTCGAGCTCGCCCTCGACCACGGCGCTCACCGATATGTCCTCAGTCACTTTGGCCTTGCCGGTGATCGTCAGGCGCGTCGACGAATAGTCGTTGTCCGCGTTGAAGAGCTGGGATTGATCGCCGTCATCCGCGTAGAACAGCATGCGATTGACCTGTCCGGCGACGGTGAGCGACACGTTCTCGTTACCCGAGGTTGCCATCTTGGGCGGCGTCTTCGGCGAGGCGACTGCCTCGCTCGTGGTCGCCATGGTCTTCATCAGGATTTGCACGTCCTGTTTCAAGCCTTTGACCATCTCGCGCAGCTCGGCGTTCTCGGCCTTGATCGCGTCGATCTCGCTCTGCGTATCGGCCCGAGCCGGCATCGCCGCGGCGATGGCCAAGGCGGCCACGCCCGCCAGCAAGCCGACCGCGCGTGCCGACTGCTTTGCTGTCCTTCCCTTGTTCATTCCCTTCCTCTCCTCGTTCTTGTTGCCAGCGCCGGACCGCGCAACGCAGCCCAACCCCGCCCGCCGAACCGGCGCCGGCCGGCTCATGACTCGATTGATCGCCCGTGGAAGCCGCGGCGAGGGCTCGGCCGACGGTCGGCCCCCATGCCGAGTCCGGCGCACGCTAGGGGCGCTTTGTGACGGCATTCACATGCTTCGATGACGGCTGTATGACGCTCCGCTTTCCTTCCCCGAACCCGACCTGTCCGATGTCGGTCATACCGATCGCCGAAGCCGTTCGCGTGCCCCAGAGTGACCCGGTGCTCGGTGATGTCCTTGATCGCCGTCAAAGCGACGGTTTGATCGGATTTCTTCGCCTCATTCAATTGATTGATCCGAACTACCGATTACGATTTTTCGAGACGCAAATGCTATTGCGAGGCATTTGCAGTTGCAAGAGCGGTTTCGAGCCCCGTCGCGCGATGCGCGACGCCGCCATGTCTCGATTCAGGGAATCGCGACGCTGAAGACACGAGGTCAGGCGTCGGCGGGTTCCAGATAGAGCGTGAATGTGCTGCCCTTGCCGAGCGTGCTGTCGATGCTGAGCGTGCCGCGATGGCGATTCATGATGTGCTTGACGATGGCGAGGCCGAGGCCGGTGCCGCCAAGCTCGCGCGAGCGGGCGGTATCCACCCGGTAGAACCGCTCGGTCAGGCGAGGCAGATGCTCGCGCGGAATGCCCTCGCCCTGATCCTCGACCGCCAAAGCAATGGCGCCTCGCTCGCTCACCCGCCAGCCAACCGAGCCAGGCGCACTGGCGACGCGGCTGATCCGGACGGTCACCGTGTCGGATTCGCGCCCGTATTTGATTGCGTTGCCGATCAGGTTCTGCGCGGCCAGGGTGATTTCGCTGTCATCGCCCACCACCCAGGCGGGATCAGGCACGGCGTCCAGCCGAACCGTGACCTCGAGCGCCTTGGCCTGCCAGGCGAGGTTGTTGATGGCGCTACGGGCGATGGCCACGAGGTCGATGCGTGACGTAGGCGGGCTGTGCTCGTTCATTTCGATTTTCGAGAGCGAGAGCAAATCGTCCACCAAGCGCGCCATACGCCCCGCATTCTGCGCCATGATGGCGAGGAAGCGCTCGCGCGCCGCCGCATCGTCGCGCGCCGGGCCCTGGAGCGTCTCGATGAAGCCGATCAGGGTGGCGAGCGGCGTTCTGATCTCGTGGCTGGCATTCGCCACGAAATCGGCGCGCATCTGGTCCATGCGGCGTGCAGCGGTCTGGTCGACCAGCGCGATGACGATGCGGCTGCCGTCGGACGCCGGCTCAGGCAGCGCCTCGACATGAGCAAGGAAGGTACGCTCGACCGGGTGGGCCAGGCTGAACTCCAACTCGCGCCGCGCGAGGCCGTGGCTCGCCTCCTCGATCGCTTCCAGGAGCGTCGGGCTGCGCAGCACCGCGGCCAAGTCCCGCCCTGCGAGATCGGCGCCGAGCAGCGCCGCGGCCGCGCGATTGGCACGTCGAATGGTGCGCTCATCTGTCACCAGCAGGAGCGGCGTTGGCAGCGCCTCGAGCGCGCGCTCAAGATCGGTGAACGAAGTCGTCAGGCGCTGACGTGACTCCTCATGAAGACGCGCCTGGCGATGAAAGGCCTCGGCCAGGTTGCGGCCGAGCCAGAACCGAGGCGGTGCGGGCGGCAGTCCGCCTTGACGCTCGCCGCCCCAGCGCAGAACCGCCTGGGAGTAGCGCTCGAGTCCACGGATGCTGCCAAGCAGCGCGCCCGACAGCCCGGCTCCGATCAACGTGACACCGAGGCAGGCGAGCGCGGTCGCCCAGCTCGGCAAATGGCCGAGCGCGGCCAGCACGATCAGCGCGATAATCGCGGGCCCGGCGGCGAAGGCTGAGGCCAAGAGCCAACGCATGATCGATCTGGGTCCTATTTGAACACGGGCCCCCGTTAATGGTGAGGGCACCGCGAATCGCACGTCCTGCTAGGCTTAGCACCAGGTGTTCCGCCCATGCTAGGCTCTGTCCTCATGACCGAGCAGCCCGCCAGCGGTGATCGGGCGGGCGAGCCCGCCGCCGAGGCCCAGAGCGCCAGCGCCAGCGCCACGCCAATGATGGCGCAATATCTCGCGCTCAAGCGCGACCACCCCGATCGACTGCTGTTCTATCGCATGGGCGATTTCTACGAGCTGTTCTTTGATGACGCCGTCAAGGCCTCAGCGGCGCTCGATATCGCTTTCACCAAGCGCGGCAAGCATGAGGGCGACGATATCCCGATGTGTGGCGTGCCGGTGCACGCGGCCGAAGCCTATCTGGATCGCTTGATTCGGAAGGGCTTCCGCGTCGCCGTGTGCGAACAAGTCGAGGAGCCGGCGGCGGCCCGCAAGCGCGGCTCCAAGGCCCTTGTCGCACGTGACGTCGTGCGTTTGGTCACGCCCGGCACGCTGACCGAAGACGCGCTCCTTGATGCCCGCCGCCCCAACCATCTCGTGGCACTCGCGCGGGCGGGCGAGCGCTTCGCCCTGGCCTCGGCAGACATGTCGACGGGCGCGATCGTCTCGATGCCGGTGAAGGCCGGCGGGCTCGCGGCCGAATTGGCACGCCTGCAGCCCGGCGAGCTGTTGCTCGCCGACACGCTGTTGCAGGAGCCGAGCCTGTTCGAGCTGTTTGCCGCGTGGAAGAGGGCGTTGACGCCGCAACCGGCAGCGCTGTTTGACAGCCAGGCTGGGGAGCGCCGTCTCAAGGATGTGTTCAAGGTCGCGGCGCTCGACGCCTTCGGCACGTTCGAGCGGGCCGAGCTTGCCGCGCTCGGCGCCCTCATCGAATACATCGCGCTCACCCAGCGCGGCCGATTGCCCCATCTCGCGCGCCCGCGCCGGCTCGACGAAGGGGCGCTTATGGCGATCGATGCTGCGACGCGCCGTAATCTCGAGCTTGCAGAGTCGCTCTCGGGCGGGCGCGGCGGCTCGCTGCTCGAAGCGATCGATCAGACGGTGAGCGGTGCCGGCGCACGCCTTCTGCTCGCACGTCTGGGCGCGCCGTTGACCGACATCGCCGCGATCGAGGCACGGCTCGACGAGATCGCCTATTTCATCGCGCAAACAGAGGCGCGCAGCGCGGTGCGCAGCGCGCTTCGCCGGGTGCCCGATCTTGAGCGGGCGCTCGCGCGGCTCACGGTCGGACGCGGTGGTCCGCGCGATCTCGCGGCGTTGCGCAACGGGCTCGCCGAAATCCCCGGTGTCAAGGCCGCGCTCGCCAATGCGCCGCCGCCATCGCTTGACGCAACGCCGCCGCCACCGATCGTGGCGCTCGCCCGTTCCCTCGGCGTGCACGATGAGCTGGTCGATCGTTTATCGCGTGCGCTCGTTCCTTCGCCTGGGTATCTGGCGCGCGACGGCCGGTTCGTCGCGCGCGGCTACAACGAGGCGCTCGATGCGCAGGTCGCCTTGCGTGACGAGGGCATGAAGCTGATCGCGGCGCTCGAGGCGCGCTATCGCAGCGAAACCGGCATCGCCTCCCTCAAGATCCGCCACAACAACGTGCTCGGCTATTACATCGAGGTGACGCCGACGCACGCGCCCAAATTGACCACGCCGTTCGTTCAGCGACAAAGCCTGGCGGGCGCGGTGCGCTTCATGACTGATGAGCTGGCCAAGCTCGAGCGTGCCATCACCGAGGCGGCCGACAAGGCGCTCGCGCTCGAGCTCGAGATCTTCGAGCAGCTCGTTCAGGAGGTAAGCCTCAGGGCCGATGACATCGCGCGCGCGGCGGAGGCGTTGGCTGCGCTCGACGTCGCCGCAGGGCTCGCGACGCTCGCGGTTGAACGCCGCTATGCGCGCCCGACGCTCGATCGCTCAACCAGCTTCAGGATCGTGGGCGGGCGCCACCCGGTGGTCGAGGCGCTGGCCGAGGGCACGGCGGCGTCGGGGCGCTTCATGCCCAATGACTGCGCGCTGGGAGAGCAGGAGCGCCTCTGGCTTCTGACCGGACCCAACATGGCGGGCAAGAGCACGTTCCTGCGGCAGAACGCGTTGATCGCGATCCTGGCGCAAATGGGCTCCTACGTGCCGGCCGAACATGCCCAGGTCGGCGTGGTCGACCGGCTGTTCAGTCGGGTCGGCGCGGCCGATGATCTCGCGCGCGGGCGCTCGACCTTCATGGTCGAGATGATCGAGACCGCCGCGATTCTCAACCTCGCAACCGAGCGCTCACTCGTCATCTTGGACGAGATCGGGCGTGGCACTGCGACGTTCGATGGACTCTCGATCGCCTGGGCCACGCTCGAGCATCTGCACGACATCAATCGCTGCCGCACGTTGTTCGCCACGCACTATCACGAGCTGACCGCGCTGAAGGAACGCCTCTCGGCGCTCGGCTGCTACACCATGCGGGTCAAGGAGTGGAAGGGCGAAGTCGTGTTCCTGCACGAGGTCGCGCCCGGCACCGCCGATCGCTCCTATGGCATTCACGTGGCGAAGCTTGCCGGCCTGCCACCCGTCGTGATCGGCCAGGCGGAGGAAGTGCTGGCGACGCTCGAAAAGGGCGAACCGGCGAGCGCCCTCGCCCGCCTCGCGCATGATTTGCCGCTGTTTGCCGCGGCGGCCGCGGCCAGGCGCGAGCCTGTGCCGGAGAACCCGGCGCTTATGGAACTCAAGGCGATCAACCCCGATGAGCTGACGCCGCGCACCGCGCTCGAGCTGGTCTATCGCTTAAGGGCGCTCCTTAACGGCGCTTGAGCGCCGCACCGAGGGCCGCGCGGCAGAAGTGCTGACCCAGCCTCTCCTGCTCGGCGATGAGCCGATGGATTTCGTCCTGGTACGCATCCGAGGCCGGCTCTCGCGCTGCCCAGGCAAGAGCGCGCGCCACCGCGATCTCGTGCGATGCGCGCGGTGTCGGCTCGGCGGCGAACGCCGCTTCAAGCAACGCCGCATAACGCTCCGCCTCGGCCCAGTCTTCCCGTTCGACACTGAGTTCGATCGCAATCGGATAGAACATCGCATGGTTGTGCGACACCGCGCCGGCGGCGAGCAGAGCCTCGGCCTCGGCCAGCGCCGCCTCGCGTTCGGCATCGTCCGTCGTGGCAATGGCGAGCACACCCAGAATCCAAGGGCCCATATACGCCATGCCGGATTGCCGCGCGGTCGCCAGGGCCTCTCGCACCAGCGCGAGCGCACGCCCGCCGCGCCCATCGGCATCGAGCGCCAGCAGCGCGGCTTTGGTTTCGATCTCAGCCTTGAAGCGCGGCGCATCGATCGACTGCAGCACTTTCTCGCAAGCCTCGATCTGCCGGCCGAGTGACTCGAAGTCCCGGCGTTGAAACTCACCCATGGCGAAGGCTGTGCGGGCGACGAGCTCCGCCCGCTTGTTGCCGGCGCGCACGGCATCGGCAATGGCACGCTCGGCGTAGCGCCGGTTGTCCTCGTAGCGCCCCAGCAAGGAGGCGGTCGCGCACAGCATCGGCCGGTTCGCCACCGCGATTCGGCCGAAGCCATGGGCCTCGGCCTGATTGACGCATCGCTCGAAGTGCTCATGCGCGCTGCGAAAGCGCCCCTGGGCATAGAGCGCATCCGCGATGCCGCCGAGCGCGCGCACCTCACCTTCGATCGAGGCTGCGAATTTCGCCTGCATCAGCGCGGCCTCATGCTCGGCGAGACACTCGGCGACCTTGCCCATCGGGAAATAGAGATTGCCGCGCAAATAGTGAATGCGCGAGCGCTCGAACGGATGATCGCGCGTGCCGATCAGCCGTTGCGCCCGATCGAGGCTGGTGAGGGCGTCATCCAGCTGGTCCAGCACACGCAGGCCTTCGGCCACGCTGATCAGGGCGCGCGCCCGCTCGAGGTCGTCCGAAGCGGCGCGGTAGGCGCCCTTCGCCGCCTTGACCGCCAGGCGGTGATGGCCGAGCTCGCGCAACACGTCCGCTTCAAGAAGATGAAGGCCATGGCGCTGCACCGGCGACGCGGCGAGCGCAAGGCCGCGACGCAACAGCCCGAGCGCTTCCTCGTGCCGATATTGCTCGGCCTGCTGCCGCGCGGCAGCGAGATAGGCAAGGGGCGCCGCCTCGTCTTGCGCCCGCTCCAGATGCTCGGCGTGGAGCGCGGCATCGCGCGTTGCGAACCATTGCGCGGCCCGCTTGTGCATTTCCTGCCGGCGGCGCTTCAGGAGCGCGCCATAGACGCCCTCGCGGATCAAGGCGTGGGCGAAGAGAAAGCCCTGGCCGATCGGGCGCACCAAATTGTAGCGCACCAGCGCCTCGCAGGAGACGATCGGCACGTCGAGCAGATAGGCCACGACCTCCGGCGTGAAGCGTTGGCCGAGCACCGAGGCGGCTTGAATTGTCCGCCGATCCTGAGGTTCCAGCCGATCGATGCGGGCGAGCACGACGCTCTGCACTGAGCCCGGCAGGCGCTCGAGCTCACCGGCGCGCGCGCTCAGGAGAAGCTGCTCAAGGAACAGCGGATTGCCGCCGGCTCGCGTCACGCACCGGCGCGCGTCCTTATTGCCGGGGAGGAGGAAGCGCCAGGCCAGCTTCTCAGCCTCGGCCTTCTGCAGTGGTGCGAGGTCGATGGTCGCGAGGCCGACGCCGCCAGCTGCCGCCCGCCACGCGGCATCGATCGGGTCACCCTCGGGCCGCGTCGTCATCACCAGAACATAGGGCGCATTTCGGGCGCCTCGGGCCAGACGCGTCAGGGTTTCGAGGGTCACACGATCGGTCCAGTGGACGTCCTCGATCACAAACACCCTGGGTTTCTTGCGTGCCCGTCGGCGCGCGAGCCGAACGAGACAGGCGCTGCGGCTCTCTGAGCGCGCCGCGCTCGCCATGGCATCGAGCATCGCGCGCATGTCGGCGGAGAGCGGCAGGTCAAGCAGGTCGTAGAGAAAGAGGCGTTGCTCGGCCGAAAGTTCTTTTCGGCTGATCGCCGCTTCCGCCGCTTGGCGTCGCGAGGCCTCATCGGCGTCCGGCTTCAGGCGCAACAGGCTGCGCAACAGAGTGCCAAGCGCGTTGCCGCTCGTGCTGCCAAAGTCGAGCACGCTTGCCGCGTGAACCGAGAAGCCCGCCTTGCGCGCTCGCGCCCTAAACGCTGTGACCAGCCGCGTCTTGCCGATGCCGGCCTCGCCCCGCACGAGCACGACCGCGCCGGCGCGAGAGGATTTCGCGCCGGCGAGGATGCCATCGAATTGGCGGCGCTCGGCGCCCCGGCCGATCATCGAGCCGCGCACGGCACGCGTGCCGGCGGCGGCAACGCTGCGAATTCGGAACGCCGCCACCGGCTCAGCGATGCCCTTGAGCGCAATCGGCTCGAGCGCCTCCGCCTCGACGATGTCGGCAACCGCGCGATGCACGGCTTCGGAAACCACGGTCTGCTCGGCCCCCGCCGCGCCCAACAAGCGCGCCGCCAGATTCACCGAATGGCCGAGCACCGTGTAATCGCGTCTTTCTTCGCTGCCGACGTCGCTTGCGATCACCTCGCCGCTCGCGATGCCGATATGGCAACAGAGGCGGGCGCCGACATCCTGCGAGAGTGGCCCAAGGCCACCGTGAATGGCGAGCGCGGCGCGCACCGCGCGCTCGGGGTCGTTGCCATGTGCCAGCGGCGCGCCGAACAGCGCCATCGCGCCATCGCCCATGTGCTTGTCGATCGTGCCGCCGAAGCGCGCGACCGTCTGGTCGACCAGCTCGAAGTAGCGCTCGAGTAGGCTGTGCACGTCCTCGGGGTCGAGCGTGCGCGAGAGCTCGGTGAAGCCGGAAAGATCGGCGAACAGGATGGTGACCTGACGGCGTTCGCCACCGTCAGCTTGTGCGGGGTCGCGCGACGCCTGCGGCGGAGGCGCGGTTGCTTTTGCGCCGCACTCGCCACAAAATCGATCGCCAAGACTCAAGGGACGGCCGCAGGCTCGACAGAACCTGCGGCCTGGATCGCTTGTCATCGGCTCCGACCTATCCCTCTTGCGTGGTCTGACCTTCTTATAGCACGCCGGCTGTTCATGCACCGTTGAGCCCGCCGATACGGGCTTTGTCGGACGCGACGAGCATGCTAAGCAAATCCCATGGCACTTCTGTTCATCAGTCATGTCGATTCGCCGGAGGACTGGAAACGGGCCTTCGGCAAGTTCATGCCCTCGCTCGAGGTGCGTGCCTGGCCCGATGTCGGCCGGGCGGAGGACATCGAGGTCGCACTGGTCTGGCGTCCACCGCGCGAATCGCTGCTCAACCTGCCGAACCTGAAGCTGATCGCCTCGCTCGGCGCCGGCGTCGATCATCTGCTGCGCGACACCTTGCTGCCGAAAGGCGTGCCGGTCACACGCTTTGTCGATGACGACCTCACCGCGATGATGACCGAGTACGCGGTGCTGCATGTGCTTGCCTGCCATCGGCGCCTGCCGGAGTATCTCGACCTGCAGCGTCGGCTCGAATGGCGCGAGCTGCCGCAGCCGCTGGCGCGCGAGCGCCGGGTTGGGATCCTCGGGCTTGGCGTGCTCGGCGGGGCGACCGCGCGCAAGCTCGCCGAGTTCGGCTTCCAGGTCGCGGGCTATAGCCGCTCGCCGCGGTCGGTGCCCGGCGTCGAAACGTTCCACGGCGCGGATGGGCTGAAACGTATCCTGGCGCGCAGCGAGATTCTGGTCTGTCTCCTGCCGCTCACGCCCGAGACCGAGGCGATTCTGAACAAGGAGACGCTGGGCGCGCTGCCCAAAGGGGCGGCGCTGATCAATCTTGGGCGCGGCGGGCACCTGGTCGAGCCGGACCTCGCCGCGTTGATGGAATCCGGCCATCTCTCAGCCGCGGTGCTCGATGTCTTCCGCAAGGAGCCGCTGCCACTCGAAAGCCCATTCTGGCGTCACCCGCGCGTGATCGTGACACCCCATGTCGCCTCGATCACCAACCCCGAATCGGGCGCGCGCAAGGTCGTCGCCAATCTCGAACGCGTGCGCAAGGGCCTGCCGCCGCAGGATCAGGTCGACCCCTCGGTCGGCTACTGAGCGGAGCCGGAGCCGTGGGCGCGATGGCACCGGGCCTCGGCAAGCGCCTTCTGCCCATCGGGCTCCTGTTTGCTGCCTCCGGGCCCTATGGTGCCTGCTTCTCGATGAATCGCTTCGCGGCCGAGGAGGGCATTCCGTTCCTGCCCTATGTCTTCCTCTACACCGCGTTCGGCACGGTGCTCCTGCTCGCGATCTGTGCGATCCGGCGCGAATGGCCGAGGCTCACGCCGAGGCACATCGGCGTCTATTGCGCGATCGGCGCGTTCGGTCTCGCCGTGCCCTATTGCATCTTCATGATCGTGGCCAATCGCCTGCCCGCGGGCATCGTCAGCATTGGGCTCACGCTGGCGCCGCTGCTGACCTATTTGTGGGCGATGTTGCTGCGCATGGACAGGTTCAACCTGATCCGGGTCAGCGGCATCATCACCGGCATCGTCGCCGTGTTGCTGATTCTAATTCCAGCGGGCGCGCTCTCGGAAGGGGCTGATCCGCTCTGGGTGCTGTTCGCGCTGCTCGGGCCGCTCTCGTTTTCGCTCGCCGCGATCGGGGCGGCCTATTTCCAGCCGAAGGAGACGACAGCGCTCGAGGTCGGCACCGGTGTCATGGTGGCGGGCACCATCATGCTGGTGCCGATTCTGCTTGGCGTCGGCGATTGGTGGTTCTTCCCGCAAGGGCTGACCATGGGGGGCTGGGCGGTCATCATCTCGGCCGTGGTCAACGCGTATTTCTTCGTCATGTTCCAGCTCATTATCCGCATGGCGGGTCCGGTGGTGTTCTCGTCCAACAACTTCGTCACCACGCTGGCAAGCGTCGTCTGGGGCATGATCATCTTCAGCGAGCAGCACAGCGGCTATGTCTGGGGCGCGATCGCGCTTATGTGCGTCGGGCTCTTCCTGGTCACGCGGCCAGCTAACCGCCCGGCGACGGCGGCAGCGACATGAAGCTCAGCGTCACACCCGGCACGACAACGGCCCGCATCGTAGCGTTCGCGCTCATGGTGACGCTCGCCGTCACCTACAGCCTCGTGCTCTCGCTCAACCGCATCGCCACGACCGCCGGCATTCCGTTCATCCCCTATGTGTTCTGGCAAATTCTGGGGGCGGCGATTCTGCTCTGGCTGCTGTGTGGGATCATCAGGCGCCGCCCGCCAATCACGCGCAACGCGCTGATCAGCTATCTGATCATCGGGCTCCTGGGCTACGCGGTGGCGTTCTCGGCGCTGGCCGCGGCGGCGCCGCGCGCGCCGGCAAGCGTGATCAGCCTGACACTCACGCTCACGCCCGTTCTGGTCTACGTCTTCGCGGTCCTCATCCGCATGGACCGGCTCTATGCCTCGCGCGCGCTCGGAATCGCAGCAAGCCTCGGCGGCGTGCTTTTCGTGCTGATCCCGCCGCTTCTGCAAAGCGCGAGCCTCCTGACCGCCGAGATGGTGCCCTGGGTGATGCTCGCGCTCGTCGCACCACTTTGCTATGCGATCTCCAATATCTCCGCCGCACGCTTCCGGCCCGAGGGCGCCGGCAATATGGAGGTCGCGGCCGGCGTGCTCACCGCCTCCACGATCTTCATGCTGCCGATCATGGCCTATGACGGCTCCTGGTGGTTCTTCGAGGTGTCGTTTGCCGATGGCAGCTATACGATCCTGGTCGCGGCCATCATTGACGCGCTGTTCATGGTGCTGATGTACGAGGTCATCCGGCTCGCCGGCCCGGTGGTCTTCTCGACCTACAATTACATCTCGACGCTCTGCGGCATCGGCTGGGCTGCGGCGTTGTTCGGTGAAAAGCCCACGGTCTGGATCTGGGCGGCGCTCGCGCTGTTGTTCGTGGGTCTCTATCTCGTCAACCGGGCGCCACGTGTGGCGGCGAAGGAGGGCGCATGATCGTCGTCGTCTTCGAGTTTCGCCCGAAGCCGGGCCTCGTCGATCGCTATTTTGATCTCGCCAAGGCGCTGACCCCGATGGTGAAGGAGTTCGACGGCTTCATCTCGATCGAGCGCGCGGCAAGCGTCACCAACGAGGGCAAGTTCATCTCGGTCTCGTTCTGGCGCGATGAGGACTCGGTCAATCGCTGGCACGAGGTGCAGCAGCACCGTCTCGCCCAAGCCGAAGGCAAGGCCGGCATTTTCGATGACTACCGCATAACGGTGGCCCGGACGATCCGGCAATATGCCAAGGGCCAATCCCGGCCCGAAGCGGCGTAACCCCTACGCCACGCGGCGGGCGGGGTCCTCGCGGCGGGCGAGCGGCTCGCTCAAGGCGCGCGCGATGTCAGCGAGGCTGCGCAGATTGTGCACCGGGCGGAACTCATCCACATGGGGCAGGATCGCCTTGATGCCGGCGGCCTCCGGCTTGAACTGGTCATAGCGCAGTAGCGGGTTGAGCCAGATCAGCCGGCGGCACGAGCGGTGCAACCGTTCGATCTCGACCTCGAGCGTATCGACCAGATCGCGATCGAGCCCATCGGTGATCAGGATCACGAGCGCGCCCTGGCCAAGCACGCGGCGCGACCAATGGCGGTTGAAGTCGGCGAGGCAACGGCCGATGCGGGTGCCGCCCGACCAGTCCGTCACCGACGCGCTCGAGCGCTCGACCGCGACGTCCGGATCGCGGTGCTTCAATTGGCGCGAGATGTTGGTGAGGCGCGTGCCGAACAGGAACACATGCACCCGGTCGCGATCATTGGTGAGCGCATGCACGAAGTGGAGCAGCATGCGCGAATAGCGGCTCATCGAGCCCGACACGTCGCACAACACGACCAGCGGTGGCCGGCGCGTGCGCCGCCGGCGGTATTTCAGCTCGATCAGCTCGCTGCCCGAGCGCAGCGCCCGCCTCAAGCTGGCCCGCATGTCAATGCGCGCACCGTGCGGATCGAGGCGGAAGCGCCGTGTCGGCACCTCCATGATCGGGAGCCGGAGCGCGCGGATCGCCGCCTTGGCCGCCGCCAATTCCTCGGCCGACATCGATTCGAAATCGCGGGTCTGCAGCACCTCGTCGCGCGAGTAGGTCAGCGCGGCGTCAAACTCGATTTCGACCTTCGGCTCGTCGCGCTCGTCGCGCTGGGCGGGCGAGGAAAGGGCATCGGTCACGCGCCGGCTCGAGCCGCCGCCTTCAAGCGGCACATGGCGGCCCTTGGAAAAGAGGAGGGAGAGCAGCCGCTCGACCACGCGCGGATCGCGCCAGAACAGCTTAAACGCCTGATCGAACACCTCGAAGTGCTCGCGCCGTTCGCATAACGTAGAGCGCAGCGCGGCATAGAAGTCATCGCGCCGCATGACGCCGACCGCCTCGATCGCGGCGATCGCATCGAGCATCTTGCCGGGGCCTACCGGCACGCCGGCCGCGCGCAGGGCCCGCGCGAAATGCATGATGTTGAGCGCGAGCTTGTTGCCGGGCTCGACCGGGGGCAGGGAGGCATCACTCATGTCGCCTCCATCGCGGCGACCTCGGCGCGGATGCGCTTGACCACCTCGCCGACTTCCGCGCCCTCGGCCCGCAGCATGTCGTCCTGGTACTTCAGGATGAGGTTGAGGATCGCGCTCACGCGATCCGGGTCGAGCTCGGTGCGGTCGATATGGAAAAGCGTGTTGGTCCAGGCCATCGCATCGGCGACATTGCCGAGCTCGGCGTTCGAGCTCTTCTGCACGCGCCGGACCGCATCGACCACGGCCTGGCTTAGGCGCTCGATTGCGCCGGGCGCGCGCGCCTCCAGAATGGCGCGCTCGGTTGCGGCGTCAGGCGCGGCGATAAAGTGATAGAGGCAGCGTCGCTTCAGTGCGTCCGACACCGGCCGTGTCTGATTCGAGGTAATGATCACGATCGGCGGTTCCGTGGCCTCGAAGCGCCCGGCCTCGGGCACCGAGACCGCGAACTCCGCCAGAAACTCGAGCACATAGGCCTCGAACGCCGGGTCCGCCCGATCGACCTCGTCGATCAGCAACACCGGCGCGCCGGAAGTGTCGGGTCTCAGCGCCTCCAAGAGCGGCCGGCGGATGAGATAGCGCGGCGAGAACAGCTCGGGCGTCTCGTCCGGCGTCACGCTCTTCTTCGATTGCAGCAGGCGCAGCGCCAAGAGCTGCGCCGGCACGTTCCACTCATAGACCGCGCTCGCGAGGTCGATGCCCTCGTGGCAATGGAGCGCAACCAGCCGCCGCCCCAGACCGGAAGCCAGCGCGCGCGCCAGCGCCGTCTTGCCGACGCCGACCTTGCCTTCGATCAGAAGGGGGCGGGACAGTGAGAGCGCGAGGTGCAACGTCGTGGCGAGCGCTTTGTCACAAACATATCTGCCTTGAGCAAGGAGCAAGTGGATTGCTTCGACCGAGGGCGGGGGCGCGAGCATCGGTGGGATAGGCCTTCCTCCCGCCCAGAGGGAGGAGGGGTTGGGTTGGAGGGAGAAACCGAGAGCGGGCGGAGCACGCTTGTTGCGCACCAAGCATAGCGGGCCGGCTGCACGCCCGCCAAGGGATCTCCCCCTCCCAAAGTCCCTCCCCCTCGCGGGGGAGGGATTTGACACCGGGTTTAGCTCGCCTGAACCGCTCGCTTGGCCATGACTGAGACCAAATTCGCCCGATAGTCCGGGTCGCCGTGCAGATCGCCGTTCATGCCGGCAGATGACACCTTGATGCCGTCGAGCGCGGCAGCCGAGAAGTTCTTGGCCAGCGCCGCCTCCATCTCTGCCACGCGGAAGACGCTGGCCTTCGCGCCGGTGACGGCGACACGCGCGGTGCCGCCCGTCTTCGCCACCATGACGGCGACGATGGCGTAGCGCGAGGCCAGGTTGGCGAACTTCGCCCAGCCTGCCTTCTCAGGGATCGGGAAGCTCACGCCGGTGACGATCTCGCCCTTCTCGAGCGCGGTTTCATAGAGGCCCTCGAAGAACTGATCGGCCGCGATGCGCCGCTTGTCGGTGATCACCGTGCCGTTGAGGCCGACGAGCCCGGCCGGGCAATCGGCGGCGGGATCGGCGAAGCAGAGCGAGCCGCAGAACGTGCCGCGATTCCTCACTTGTGGATCACCGACGCCGCCCGCCAGTGCGGCGAGCGCGGGAATCGACTTCTTCACCTCGGCCGAATCCGCGATCTCGACATGGCGCGCAAGCGCGCCGATGACGAGCTGATCGCCCTCGCGCCGGATGTAGGAAAGCTCCTTGATGCCGTTGAGATCGATCAGGTCGGAGGACGAGCTCAGGCGATGCTTCATGGTCGGGATCAGGCTCATGCCGCCTGCGAGGCAGCGCCCGTCCGACGAGGCCTTGAGAATCTTCACCGCCTCGGCAACCGAGGCGGGGCGATGATAATTGAAGGCGTACATCGTTCCCTCCCTCAGCCGCCCATGGCCTTGGCGCCGGCCATGACCGCTTTGACGATGTTGTGATAGCCGGTGCAGCGGCACAGATTGCCCTCGAGCTCGTGGCGCACGATGTCCTCGGTCAGCGCCTTGCCCTTGTAGCGCTCGGCGATCGAGATCGCGCTCATCACCATGCCGGGTGTGCAATAGCCGCACTGCAGGCCGTGATGCTCGCTGAAGGCCGCCTGCATCGGGTGCAGCTGCTTGCCCTTGGCCAGGCCCTCGACCGTCGTCACCTCGGCGCCCTCAAGCTGCACGGCAAAGATCGTACAGCTCTTGATGCGCTGGCCGTTGACGTGGACCGTGCAGGCGCCGCACTGCGTGGTGTCGCAGCCGACATGTGTGCCGGTGAGCTTCAAGTGTTCACGAATGTAGTGAACCAGGAGCGTACGGGTGTCGACCTCGGCGGAGACCGCGCGGCCGTTCACCTTCATCGAGACTTTGGTGCTTGGCATGATCGGTCCTCCCCTCAGCGCCCGGCCTTGGCGTCTTGAATCGCGCGCCAGATTTTCTTCGGCGTCATCGGCTGGGTGATCTGCCTGATGCCGAAGTGGTAGAGCGCGTCGATCACGCCGTTGGAAATGCAAGCAGGAGCCGCGATCGTGCCCGATTCGCCGCCGCCCTTGGCGCCGAGCGGATTGGAGGGCGTGAGCGTCACGTGCGATTCAACCCCAAACATCGGGATGTCGGTCGCGTGCGGGATTGCGTAGTCCATGAAGGTGCCAGAGAGATATTGCCCGCTCGAGGGGTCATAGGCGCACTCTTCCATCAGCGCCTGCCCGATGCCTTGCGTGCAGCCGCCATGAACCTGACCCTCGAACACCATCGGGTTGATCACCCGGCCGACATCGTCGACCGACCAGTAATTGCGCAGCTTCACGTGGCCGGTTTCCGGGTCGACGATGACGACGCAGAGATGCACCGCCGACGGATAGGTGCAATCGGTCGGGTCGTAGAACGCGGTCTCCTCAAGGCCGATCTCGAGGCCCTTCGGCCGATCGCCCGAATGATAGGCGGCATTCGACACCTCCGCGAAGGCGATCTTCTTGTCGGTGCCCTTGACGATGAACTGGCCGTTCTCGATCACAAGATCGCTCGGCGCACATTCGAGCATGTGGGCGGCGAGCTTCTTGGCCTTCTCGATCACGCGACCGGCCGCGACCGCAACCGCAACGCCGGCGGTCGAGAGCGAGCGCGAGCCCCAGGTGCCGATGCCGAACGGCACACGGTCGGTATCGCCCTCCACCAGCTCGATGTCCTCGATCGGGATGCCGAGGCGATCGGCAGCGATCTGTGTCCAAGTCGTTGCGTGGCTCTGGCCGTGGCTGTGCGAGCCGGCGAAGACCGTGATCTTGCCGGACGGGTGCACGCGCACGCTGGCCACGTCATAGCAGCCGATCTTGGCGCCGAGGTCGTTCATCATCTTGACCGGGCCGGCGCCCGCCATGTCGAAGAAGCCGCAAATGCCGATGCCCATACAGATGCCCTGAGCACGGAGCTTCTTCTGCTCCTCGCGCAGCGCCTCGTAATTGCAGAGCTTCTTCATCTTGCGGAACAGCTCGGGCGGATCCCCTGAGTCATAGGTGATGCCGATCGCTGTCGTGTAGGGAATCTTCTCGGGCGGGATCGCATTCTTCTGGCGCAACTCGAAGGGATCGATCCCCATCTCCTTCGCGCCGTTCTCGATCAGGCGCTCGACCTGATAGACGGTTTCGGGCCGCCCGGCGCCGCGATAGGCGTCGACCGGCGTGCAATTGGTGTAGACGCCCTTCACCTGCGTGAAAATGCCTGGAATGTCATAGGCGAGCGAGAGCATGGTGAAGTGATAGGCGTTGGTGATCGAGGCCTGCCACTGGCTCTCATAGGCGCCGAACGCGGCCAGCGTCTTGAAGCGCATGGCAAGGATCTTGCCGCCCTTGTCGAACGCCATCTCGCCGACGGTGTAGTGGTCGCGCGCGTGGGTGTCGCCCATCAGGCATTCGGAACGCGTACCGGTCCACTTCACCGGACGCTCGGTCTCGATCGCACCCCACAGCACGAGCGGCTCTTCCGGATAGTGATAGAGCTTCATGCCGAAGCCGCCGCCGACATCCGGCGCAACCACGCGCAGCTTGTGCTCGGGAATATGCAGCGAGCGCGTGAAATACTGGCGCACGATGTGCGGCGCCTGGTGCGTCGTCCACACCGTGTAGCGATCATTCAGCGGGTCGTAATGGCCCATATAGGCGCGCGGCTCGATCGGTGAGGCGGTCACGCGGTTGGTCGGCACTTCGAGCTTGGTGATGTGGTGCGCCTTCTTGAACGCCTCGTCCACCACCGCCTTGTTGCCGTGATAGGTCTCGAGCACCTCATTGGTGCCGAACTTGGGATGGACGAGGGGCGTGCCGGCGTCGAGCGCCTTGGCGGTAACGACGTTGGCGGGGAGCGGCTCGTAATCCACCTCGATCGCCTCGCAGGCATCGAGCGCCTGGTGCCGGTCCTCCGCCACCACCATGGCAACGATCTCGCCGACGCAGCGAACGACGTTGTCGACGCAGATGAACGGCCGGTTCACCGTGCGCGCAGGCTTGCCGCTGCGATCATTGACCGGCCACACGCCGTCGGCCTCGCCATGGCCCTGGCGCACCCAGTCCGCCCCGGTCAGAACCGTGAGCACGCCGGGAAGCCCGCGCGCGCGCTCGGTCTTGATCGAGCGGATCTTGGCATGCGCGTGCGGGCTCCTGAGGAACGCCGCGTGCGCGATTGGCTGAGTCATCTGGACGTCGTCAACGAAAAGCCCGCGGCCGGTGAGGAAACGCACGTCCTCACGCCGCCGGATCGGCTGCCCCACGTACATGTCACCCTCCCCTGTTTGCCCTGACGACTGGCGAATTTGCGCAACAGCCCGAGCCAAACCGTATACAATCTACAGGCCGACCGATTGCAACGCGAGTCGCTGTTGGGAATTGACACAATGCAGCTTCAGCGCAGCGTGCCGAGCTTGCCGGAGGTGGTCTACAGCCATCTGCGCGATCGCATCCTCGACGGAACGTACGCCGCCGGCGTGCCGCTGCGGCAGGAGGAGATCGCGAAATCGCTCAATGTCAGCCGCGTGCCGGTGCGCGAGGCGTTGACGCGGCTTGAATCGGAAGGGCTCGTGGTGCTGAGGCCGCGCCGTGGCTATGCCGTGGTTGCGCTCTCGGCCGATGAGATTCGGGACATCGCCGATATCTGCGAGCGCCTGGAGGCCCTGGCGGCGATCGAGGCGACGCGCCGGCGCACGCCCGCCGATGTTTCCGCGCTCGAAGCCATCCTCAACGAGATGGACCGGCTGGGCGCGCTGGGACGTGGCGGCGATCAGGCGGCGCTGGCGGCTTGGGTGGCGCAGCATCGCGCGTTCCACACGCGGCTGTTCGCCATCAGCGGCCGGAAGAGCCTGTGCCGCCTGCTCTCGCAGACGCGCGACCAGCTCGAGCCCTATATCCGCATCGAGCTCAATCTCGGTGACTATCTGGCCCAGGCGCCGGCCGAGCATCGGCGCATCCTCGATCAGTTTCGGTTGGGCTCGGCCGAAGAGGTTGGCCGGCTCTGCGCCGAGCACATCCGCAAATCGTGCGAGCGCCTCTTACAGCTCGCGCCGAATCACGGGTAACACGCAGTCCTTGGTCACGACCTAGATACAATCTCGCACCCCGAAGAGTCAGCGTCGTGCCAAAGCATACCGTGCCCCTGCTTGCGCTGGTCGCCGCCGTGATCCTCAATTTCTGCGGCGGCTCGCTCTAAGGCTGGAGCGTGCTGGTTGCACCACTCGAGCAGAGTCTGGACGCGAGCCGGGCGACGGTCAGTGCCGTGTTCTCGGTCGCCATCGTCGGCTTCACGGTCGGCATGTTTGTTGCGGCCAGCGTGTTCCGCCTGGCACGCCTGCCGGTGGTGGCGCTGGGCGTGACGCTGATGATGGCCATTGGCGTTGGGCTCGCCGGGCTGATCGAAAGCTACGCTACGCTGATCATCGGCTACGGCGTGTTGTTCGGCCTTGCCGTTGGGGTCAACTATTTCCTCTGCCTTGCGGCTGTTAGCATCGAGCTTCCAATCCGGCATTCCATTGCGCTTGGGCTCACCACCTCGGCCTTCGTGGTCGGTGGCTTGGTTTGGCCGGGCATCATGACACCCTTGCTTGCGGCGCTCGGGCCGCACGGCACGCTCGGCGTGGTCGCTGCCATCCTGCTCGGTGCCGGGCTTCTGTGTGCGGTTCTGTTGCAGCGCTCCGGCGCCGCGGTGCCGCGGGCGGACAAGGCCACGGAAGGCCTGTTCCAGAACTTCTTCACCGAACGGCCGCGCGTGGTCATCGCCATGTGGCTCAATTTTGTGCTGCTTAGCATCGGCGGCTTGATGGTGGTGAGCCACGCCGCCGGCATCGCCACCGACTACGGGTTGCCGGAGAGCGAAACCTATCTCGGCGCTATGCTGGTCAATCTGGGCTATATCGCGGGCGCATTGGCGGCAGGCTATCTGAGCAAGATTTTCGGCGGGCGTATCGTGTTGCTCGGCATGGCGGTGCTCACCGCCGCACCGCTCTTTCTGCTCTATGCCGCACCGAGCGCGGCAATCAGCCTCCTCACACTGGCCTGCGTCGGCGCCGCCTTCGGCGCCGGCACCACGGGATATCCCGTTACCTTGGCAAGCTTCTACGACATGGCGCGTCTGCCCACCGTCTACGGTCGGGTGTGCACGGCCTATGGCGTCGCCGGCCTCGTTGCGCCACCGATCGCCGGCGCACTGCACGACCTTAAGGGTGACTATGCGCTTGCCGTGCTGATCGCCGCTCTGGTTGGGCTCGTCGGCCTCTTGGCGACGCTGGCGCTGCCAAGACCTCCCGCCGTGGCCACCGGCACCGCACCATCTCGGTGAGTCCCGGCAGCGTATCAGGTTTGTGATTTGCCCGCGCCGGTCGCCGGGTTCATGATCTTATCCTGGTCTCCGACGAACCCGTGACGGAGGGCGCCATGCGAACCGTGTCACTGGCAGCATACCTCACGCTGATTGCCGCAGTGGTCGCTGGACCGACGGGAGGCGTCGGCGCCGCGAGTCAGGACCTGGCGTCACGCGTCGGCGTAGACGCAGCGCTCCTGACCGATAATGAAATGAGCGATCAACGAGGCGCGGGCCTTTCGCCGGCGCTGGCCGCTTTGCTGGCCGCGCTGCCGCCTGGAAACACTGTCGCCGTGCAGATCGGTGACAACCCGCCAATCACGGCGCAGGGCCCGGGCCCGCAGGCCGTGTCGCTCAGCACCGGGAATGTAACGGCGAACGCCGCCGCCGGCCCGACCGGAGCATCGGCTTCGGTCAGCATGTCGAACCCGACCAATTCGATGACGGTCAACACGAGCGCCGGGTTCGGCTCGGCGGGCGCGAGCATTCAGTCCGGCACTTGATCAGCTCTCAGGTCGCGGTGAAGGCGCCGTCGACCGTATAGACTCCGCCGTGTAGATAGCGGGCGTCGTCTGACGCCAGAAACGCGACCAGCGTCGCGACCTCTTCGGCGAGGCCATAGCGCCCGGCCGGCACCAGCGAGCGCAGGCGCGCCTTGATACCTTCGACATTGTCTGGGCTCAGGCTCACTTCGAGCGAGCGCATCATGCGCGATTCGATCGGGCCGGGGTTGACCGCGTTGATGCGAATGCCCTTGGCGGCCCATTCGGCCGCCGCGCTCCGGGTCAGCCCGATCACGGCATGCTTGCTCGCATTGTAGGCGGAGACGCCCGGGGTTCCGGTGAGGCCCGCCACGCTCGAGGTGTTGATGATCGCGCCGCCCTTGCCACCCGCCATCATGACCGGAATGACGTGCTTCATGCCGAGCATGACGCCGATCACGTTCACCGCCATGACGCGCTGAAACTCCGCGAGCGGATAGTCGGTGATCGGCGCGACCAGGCCCTCGATGCCGGCATTGTTGAAGAACACGTCAATGCCGCCGGCCTCGTCGCGCGCGCGGCCGACATAGCGCTTCACCGACTCTTCATCGCTGACATCCGCCTCGATCGTGATCGCCTTTGGGCCGAGCGCGGCGGCGCATTTGGCGAGCGCGGCACGATCGGAATCGACCGCCACGACGCGCGCGCCTCGCGCCGCCATCAGGCGCGCGGTCGCCAAGCCGATCTCACCGGCCGCACCGGTGATGACCGCGACCTTGCCGTCGAGCCGGTTGCTGTCGAGCATGGCGGCGCCGATCACTCAGCCGCGCGCCGCGTCTCCTTCTTCTTCATCCAGGCCGGCTTCTTGGCCGCGTGCTCGCGCACATAGTCCTGGCCGGGCAGCCGTGGGTCGTTCCAATAGAGCATCGGCTTTTCCCAGGCGTAGACCGTGCGCTCCGGCAGCGGCGTCTTGGTGTCCACCACCTCGCCGCCCTTCATGATCACCTTGAGTCGCGCCTTATCCTGCAGCACCTGGATGTCGGCGAGCGGGTCGCCATCGACCACGAGCAGGTCCGCGAACTTACCCTCGGTCAGCGTGCCGATCTCATCCTGCATGCCGGTCGCGAAGGCGGCGTTGATCGTGCCCGCTTTCAGCGCCTCCATGGCGCTCAGGCCGAGATAGTTCATCAGGTGCTCGAGCTCGCGCGCATGCCACTCGCCATAAGGCACGGCGCCCTGGCCGCTGTCGGTGCCCGCCATCATCATGATGCCCTCCTTGTGCGCCTTGGAGAGGCATTTGCCGGCGGCTTCAAGCTCGCGCTTGTATGCATCGATCATACCGGTTGGTGCGCCAAGCTCGGGCGCCCAGTCGACTGCATTGGCGAGCAGGCTCAAGGTCGGGTTGATCGGTGTTTTCGTGCGCAGGATGGTCGCGAGCTGCGCGTCGTTGAGATAGGACGCGTGGATCAGCCAGTCGAAGCCGGCTTCGGCAGCCGCGGCCGCGACCACGCCGGTGCGCGCGTGAATGGTGCAGCGCCGGCCGAGCCGGTGGGTGGTTTCGGCGATCGCGCGCAGATCGTCGAGTGACAGGCTCCCCTCGGATTCACGCGCGTGGCTCTGCACCGCATCGCCATCGCCCGCGACCTTGACGATGTCGACGCCTTCCTTCACCTCACGGCGCACCTCGGTGATCATCTCGTCGCGCGTATTGCACAGCACCGCGAAGGAGGAGCGCGGATGCTCCATCCAGGTCGGCCAGAACGAGCCGATCGCGTTGAACGTCGTGATGTAGCGGCCGGCCGAGGCCATGCGCGGGCCTTCGATCATGCCGCAATTGATGGCGTCGCGCACCGCGACCGAGATATTCCAGGTCGAGCCCGGGTCGCACATCGCGGTGACGCCCGCGCGCAGCACCTTCTTGACGTTGTAGGCCGCGCGAATCGCGCGGAACTCGACGCCGGTGTAGAGGTCGAGCTCTTCGACCGAGCCGATATCGCCATAGGAGACATGGCAGTGCGCGTCGATCAGGCCAGGCATCACGGTCATGCCCGCGGCATCGATCGTCTTGTGTGTGCCGCGCTTCAGCGCATGTGCCTTGAGCGCATCGCTCGCACCGATCTTGGCGATCCGCCCGTTCTCGATGAAGATCGCGGTGTTCTTCTTCGGCTTCGCACCCGTGCAGTCGATGATCGTGCCGCCGGTGATCAGGGTGCTGCTCATGAGAACCTCCGCGCTTGTTGACGGCCTCTGGGGCTCGAACTAGCTTGGTCGCAGGACTGCATACAATATACATTGTTGACCGCCGAGTGTGATGGGCAATCGGCGGGGAGGGCTGGAGGTCATGGCTGAACGCAAGCATGCCGAGATCGCAGGCGGCGGATTTACGGGGTTGACCCTGGGCACCGCGCTGGCCCAGGCGGGCTGGACAGTGCGCATCCATGAACGCTCGCCCGAGATCCGCGCCTTCGGCGCCGGCATCTGGATCTGGGACAATGGCGTGCGTGTGCTGAAGGCGATCGGCGCGGCCGATGAGGCGCTAGACGGTTGCACCGAAGCGCCCACCTACATCAGTTGGGACGCCAAGGGGCGCTATATCGATGAGGTGCCGTTCGCGCCGATCGACAGCCAAGACAAGTCGCGCATGTTCTGCATCACGCGCCAACAGCTGCTCTCCGCCATGCTGAATGCGGCGCAGCGCGCCGGCGTCAAGGTCGTCACGAGCTCGCAGGCGGTCGCTGCGACCGCGGATGGCACGCTCGAAACCGCCGACGGCAAAAAATGGAAGGCTGATCTGGTGGCCGCAGCCGATGGCATCAACTCCAAGGTGCGTGACTCGCTCGGGCTCCTGCGCAGCCGCAAGCCGCATTGCGACGGCGCAATCCGCGTGCTGGTGCCGCATGTCGGCGGCTACACCGATACGGAAGAAGGCCGCACGATTCGCGAGTGGTGGAATGGCTATCGCCGCATGCTCTACACGCCGTGCAATCGCGAGGTCTTCTATCTCTGCTTCACCATGCTGGCGAACGACAGGGAGGCGCAGCAAATTCCGCTGAACAAGGCGCTGTGGTCGGGCGCGTTCCCCCATCTCGCCGACATGATCGCGCGTGCGCCAAGTGAGGGCCGCTATGACCGCTTCGAGACCACCAAGCTCACCCGCTGGCACTCGGGCAAGGTTGCGATCCTGGGGGATGCCTCGCATTCGATGGCGCCGGGGCTCGGCCAGGGCGCCGGCACCGCGATCGCGAACGCGCTCTCGCTTGTGAACATGTTGAAAGAGGGCGGCGACGTCGAGACCACGCTCGATCGCTGGGAGGCGCGCCAGCGGCCGATCACCGAGCACACGCAACTATGGTCGACGATCACTTGGCCGCTCACGCGCTGGCCGCACTGGGCCGCGAAGATCTACTACAACATGCCGCTCTTCCATGGCTGGATGCTGCGTCAGCGCCAGAAGCCTTCCGAGTTCTTCGCCTACGGCACCGAGAGCCAGGTGCGTTGGATGCCGCCCCGGCTGCGGGCGGGCGCCGCTGCTGAATAGAGCCGCCGCGCAACGGCATCGGTGGTGGCCATCGGCGCCTGTGAGCCGCCGTGACTCGCGTGTGAGGTGAGCCTGTGGCCATCGGCCAATCGATCCCGCGCAAAGAGGACGACCGGTTCATCACCGGCCGCGGCCGCTTTGTCGATGATGTGAAGGTCGCGAATGCCGCCTTCGCTGCGTTCGTGCGCAGCCCTCACGCCCATGCGCGTATCGCGCGCATCGATGGCACCAGGGCCAGGCAGATGTCCGGCGTGCTGGCGGTGCTCACCGGTGCCGAGTGGGAGAAAAACGGCGGCGGGCGCTCGCCGATCGTCTGGCAGGTGACCTCGTCTGACGGCACGCCGATGAAGACCGCGCGCCGGCCGATCCTGACCGCCGATATCGCGCGTCATGTCGGCGACACGGTCGCGCTGGTGGTCGCGGAGAGTGCGGCCGACGCGGAGGCGGCGGCCGAGGCGGTCGAGGTCGCGTATCAGCCCTTGCCGCATGTGGTGGAACCCGCGCGCGCGCTGGACGTCGCCGCGCCGCTCGTCCATCAGGGCTTCGGCACCAACCAAAGCTTCGAGTTTGTCATCGGCGATGAGGCGGCGGTCGAGGCCGTCTTCAAGTCCGCCGCGCATGTCACAACGCTCGCGTTCGACATCAACCGCATCGCGCCCTCGCCGATCGAGCCGCGCGCGGTGATCGGCGAGCACGACGAATGGGCCGGGCGCTATGCGCTGCACTCGACCACGCAGAACCCGCATCTAATTCGCCAGTGGCTGTCGCGCGACACGCTAAAGGCACCAGAGCAGATGATCCGCGTGGTCGCGCCCGATGTCGGCGGCGGCTTCGGGCAGAAGAGCTATCACTATCCCGAAGAGCCGACGGTCTTGTGGGCGGCAAAGTTGCTCGGCCGCCCGGTGCGCTGGACCGCGACGCGCGCCGAGAACCTTATGGTCGACACGCACGCGCGCGAACATGCCACGCGCTGTCGCATGGCGTTCGATCGCGACGGTCGCGTGCTCGCGCTCGCGGTCGATTCGATCGGCAATCTCGGCGCTTATATCAGCCCGTTCGGCGCGCTTACCGCTGCGCCCCTGTTCACCTCGATGCTCTCCAGCCTCTACGCGATTCCGGCAATCCATGCGCGCGTGCGGGCGGTCTATACCAACACCACGCCGCTCGATGCCTATCGCGGCGCCGGCAATCCCGAAGGCACCTATGTCGTCGAGCGTCTGATCGAGAACGGCGCGCGCGAGATGGGCCTCGATCCGCTCGACATGCGGGCGCGCAATTTCGTGCCGGCGGCGCACATGCCCTACCGCACGGCGACCGGCACCGGCCTCGAGAGCGGCGATTTCCCCGCGCTCGTGCCGTTGCTTAGAAAGACCATCGACGATGGCGCGCTGCGCGCCGCCCAAGTGGCGGCGCGCAAGAGGGGCGAGCTGATCGGCCTCGGCTTCGCCGCCTTCATCCGCGCGAGCGGCGTCGGCCCGAGCCGGCCGAGCGCGCGGCTCGGCTCGCTGATCGGCGGCTATGACGTGGCGACGGTGCGCGTGCACCCGACCGGCAAGGTCACGGTGCTCGCGGGCTCGCACAATCATGGCCAGGGCCACGCCACGACCTATGCGCAGATCGTGGCCTCCAAGCTCGGCCTGAAGGTCGAGGATGTCGATGTCATCGAGGGCGATACCGACCGCATTCCCTTCGGCCTCGGCACCTGGGCGTCGCGCTCGATCACCGTGGTCGGCGGCGCGCTGGTCAAGGCGTCCGACCGCGTGATCGACAAGGCAAAGACGCTCGCCGCCCATATGCTCGAATGCGCTCCCGCCGACATCGAGTTCGTTGAGGGCACGTTCGCGGTGAAGGGCACGGACCGACGCATCGCCTTTGCCGCGGTGGCCGACGCCGCCTATTACGGCGCCGACTATCCCGATGGCTTCGAGCTTGGGCTCGATGAGACCGCCTATTTCGATCCCGATGACATGAACTATCCCTATGGCCTCCACCTCGCCGTGGTCGCGGTCGATGCCGAGACCGGCGCCGTGACCTTGAAGGACTACATCGCGGTCGATGATGTCGGCGTCGCGATCAACCCGATGATCGTCGAGGGCCAGCGCCATGGCGGCATTGCGCAAGGTACCGGCCAGGCGATGACCGAGCATCTGCGCTACGATCCCGCGACGGGCCAGCTGATCACCGGCAGCTACATGGACTACGCCATTCCGCGCGCGGACGATCTGCCGCCGATCACCCTTGCCACGCTGTCGCTGCCGACCAATACCAACCCGCTCGGCGTGAAGGGCATTGGCGAGCTCGGCACGTCTGGCCCGCCGTCGGCGATCGGCAATGCGGTGGTCGATGCGCTCTGGCACCTCGGCGTGCGCCAAGTCGATCTGCCGGTCACGCCCGAGCGCGTGTGGCGCGCGATCCGATCGGCTCGGCACAAGAAGGAGTGAAGGTCATGACAACGGCCCAGGCGGCGCGCGGCTCGACCGAAAGCGCGGCTCTCGCGGTGATCGAGCGCTGCTGCGACGCCTTCAATCGGCATGATGTCGACGGCATCCTGTCCGACTTCGCCGATGATTCCTATTGGCTGCTCTCGATGGGGCCGACTCCCGAGGGCACGCGGCTCAATGGCAAGGCCGCGATCCGTGCTGTGCTCGAGCAGCGCTTCCGCGACATTCCCGATATGAACTGGGCGGTGATCCGCCATTTTGCGAGCGGCAACCTGGTCTGCTCGGAATGGACAGTGACGGGCACGCCCAAGAGCGGCCCGCGCATCAACTGGCTCGGCATCGACATCTGGGAGCTCAAGAACGGCAAGATCGTCAAGAAGGACACGTATTGGAAGAACGTCGTCAAGCCGGCGTGATGACGGCGACGCCATGCGCCGCCGGGCGCGACGTCCACAATCGTGCGGTCATGTTCGCGCCCCAAAACCCTTATGTCATTCCACGGCGGCGTCCGTGCCGACCGTGGAATCCATCGTCCCGCATGCGCGGAACCGTGGATCCTCTGGTCGCGCCGTTAGCGCGCCAGAGGATGACGGAATGGCGGGCCGCGCTGGAGAACGGCGTAGCCGGGCAATAACGAGCAGGGCTACGCCGCCTTGTCGAACCGGCCGGTGCGCCGCGTAGGCAGTGGCGTATCCAGCACGGTGAGCAGGCGCGCGAGTTTTTCGAGACTATCGAGATTGTGCACCGGCAGAAAGTGATCGACGAAGGGCAGCGCCGCCATCAAGCCCTTTTGCAGCGGCTCGAAGCCCGGCATGCCGGCAAGCGGGTTGAGCCAGATGAGCGCGTGGCAGGAGAGGCTGAGCCGCTCCATCTCGCGCGCGAGCAGCGTCGTGTCGCCGCGATCCCATCCGTCGGAGATGATCAGCACGATCGGGCCCTGGCCCAAGGTGCGGCACGCCCAATCGAAGTTGAAGGATTTGAGCGCCGCGCCGATACGCGTGCCGCCGCCAAAGTCGGGAACCAACGCAGCGGCGTGGCGCAGCGCGGAATCGATCTCGCGCTCGCGGAGCGCGCGCGTGATGCGGGCGAGCTCGGTCGAGAAGCCAAAGGCCTCGACCCGCCGCGCCTTGTGCGTGAGCGCATAGATGAAGGCGAGCAGCACGCGCGCATAGGGCTCCATCGAGCCTGACACGTCGCATAGCACGATGACCGGCCGCGGCTTCTGCTTGCGCGCGCGGAAACACAGCACGGGCGGCCCAAGCCGCGCCGCCGCCTCGCCGCGCAGCATGCGACGGAGATCGAGCCGAGGCCCGCGCGCCGCGCGCCGCAGGCGCCGGGTCGTGCGCCCGGCGAACTCGAAGCGATGCTCGCGCAGGAAACGCTTCACCGCATCGAGCTCATGCGCGCTCATCTCGCCGAAGTCCTTTTTGCTGAAAGAGGCGGTCGGGCTGTAGCTCGCGAGCGTCATTTCCTCGGCGTCATCGGCGCCTTCGACGCTCTCGCCCTCCGAGGCAGCAAGGGTGAGCATGGGCTCGCCGGCGTCCTTGTCGGTGAGGCGTGCGTGCTTCTGCTCCTCCTCCGTCGGCGCCAGCGGGGCCTCGGCACTGCCGCCGCCGGGTGGGCGATTGGGGCTGAAGCGGTTGGGCAGGCTGGCTTCCCGGAACCGCTTGCTCGAGTCGCGGAAGAACTGGTCGAACGCCATCTCGAACGGGCTGATGTCGGCCTGGCGCCGCACGAAGATGGTCGCGGCCGCCGCGCGCACGTCTTCCTTTTCGGTGATGTCGATCAGCGTGAGCGCGTGCCCAAGCTCGGCCAATTGGGCGGTCGTGACATTGAGGCCGAGCCCGCGCAACAGCTCGGCAAAGCGCACGAGGTTGTCGAGCAGGTGGCCGTGCGCCTCAGCCATGCTTGCGCGCGAGCAGGCGCTTCACCGCGGCGCCCTCGATCTGCGCCACGTCGTCCCGATATTTCAGCAGCACGCCGAGCGTGTCGTTGACCACGTTCTCAGATAGCGTCTCCTGATCGAGCGCGTGGAGCGCGGTCATCCAGTCGAGCGTCTCGGCGACACCGGGGCGCTTGAACACGTCTTCGCCGCGGAGCGCCTGCACGAAGCGCACGACATCGGCCGTGAGTTTCTCGCGCGCGCCCGGGATGCGCGCCTTGACGATCGCGCACTCCTTCTCGAAGGGGGGGTAATCGATCCACTGGTAGTAGCAGCGGCGCTTCAGCGCGTCGTGAATCTCGCGCGTTCGGTTGGAGGTGACGATCACCACTGGCGCGCGCGTGGCCTTGATGGTGCCGACCTCCGGCACGCTGATCTGATATTCGGAGAGGAACTCGAGCAGGAACGCCTCGAACTCCTCATCCGCGCGATCGAGCTCATCGATCAGCAGCACCACCGGCTCACCGCCGCTGGGCTCGACCGCCTCGAGCAGCGGCCGCTTGAGCAGATACTTCCGGCTGAAGATGCGCTCTTCGGCGCGCGCCTCATCGGCCTCGCCCAGCGCCTCGATCAGGCGAATGGCTAGCATCTGGCGCGCATAGTCCCACTCATAGACGGCGGTGGAGACATCGAGGCCTTCATAGCACTGGAGGCGAATGAGCGGACGCTTCAGGAGCGCGGACAGCGCCTTGGCGATCTCGGTCTTGCCGACGCCGGGCTCGCCTTCAAGGAACAGCGGCTTCTGCATCCTGAGGGACAGAAACACGGCGGTCGCGAGCCGACGATCCGCGACATAGCCATGGCTCGCCAAGCAGGCCTTGACGTCGGCGATGGAGGAGAGGGCGGAGGTCATGGTCAGAGCTCAGGCGGCCCAAACCCTCTCCGCTCGAAGGGGGGAGAGGGTGGCGCGCTTTGGCGCGCCGGGTGAGGTGGGGGCATATTGATTTCGATCCAGCGTTCAGATCGAGGCCTTCGGAGACCCCCGCCTCACCCTGGCCCTCTCCACCCCCGGGGGTGGAGAGGGAGGGGCATTTTCCATCAATCCGCCGCCCTCTTGGTCTGTGCTTCGCGCACAAGCTGGCGGATGCGCTTTTGGGTCAGTGGCAGCTCGGTAATCTTGACACCTAGGGGACGAAGCGCGTCCTCGATCGCCTGGGCAAGCGCCGGCGGCGTGCCCATGCGGCCGCCTTCGCCGCCGCCCTTGATGCCGTATTCGGTGAAGGGCGAGGGCGTCTCGACATGGCCGCATTTCATATTCGCCGGCGCCTCGCTGATCGAGGGCAGCAGATAGTCGGTGAGCAACGTGTTCGTCGGCTGGCCGTTCTTGTCGTAGTAGTAATGCTCGCTCGTGGCCGAGCCGATACCGTTGACCACGCCGCCGCGCATGTGGCCCTCAAGCGTCATCGGGTTGATCATGACGCCCGAATCATGCACGCAGGCATAGTCGAGGAAGGTGAACTGCCCGGTCTCGGGGTCGACCTCGACCACCATCGAATGGCACATGTGGCCCATGATCGGATAGAAGATGCCCATGTGCTCGCGCTTCGGGTCGGGCAGGGTCGTCACCGGGTGATCGTAGACATAGGTGGCGTCGAGCCCGCTGGTGAGATCGGGATCCTCCGGGTCCGGCATGCTGAGGCGCATGTAATAGGCGTGGAAGGCGAGGTCCTGCAGCGAGACCTTCTTCTGCGGTGCGCCCTTTACCGAGACATGGCCGTCGCGCATCTCCATGTCGTCCGGGTTGGCCTCGAGCATGTGGGCCGCGATCTTGTAGATCTTCTTTTTCAGGATCGCGGCGGCACCGACGATCGCGCCGGTCACCATCACGGTAAAGCGGCTGCCGCCGGGGCCGGTCGAGTGCAGGCCCTTGTCGGTGTCGGAATAGGTGATCTCGATGTTCGAGGGGTCAACCTGAAACTGCTCCGCGATCACCTGGGTCGCCACGGTCTCCGGGCTGTTGCCCCAGAACGGCGAATGCAGCGTGCCATAGATGCGCCCGCGCGGATCGATCTTGATCGACATCGAATCCGGTGACGACGTCCAGCCGATCTTGCCGTCGAGATTCCACATCCAGAACTCGGTGGAGGAGAAGACGCTGCGCTCATGGGTGGTCGCGATGCCGATGCCGACATAGCGGCCAGCTTTGCGCATCTCCGCGACCTTCTTCTGCCAGCCCTTGTAGTCGAGGATCTTCAGTGTCTCATCGAGCACCTTCTCATAGTCGCCCGAGTCGTACATGTTCCCGGTCGGAATCAGATAGGGGAATTGGTCGGGCTGGATGAAGTTCCTGCGCCGGATCTCGAGAAAATCGATCTTGAGCTCCTCGGCCGCCGCATCAACCATGCGCTCGATCACGAAATTCGCCACCTCGGAGCCGAAGCCGCGATAGGCGCCCTGCTGGTTCTTGTTGGTGAGCACGGCCTGAACGTGCACGCCGACCGAGTTGATCTTGTAAGGCCCGACCACCTGCGCCAGCGCGTTGCCGTGCTGGCCGACGCCATATTGGAAATAGGCGCCATAGTCGTCGATGATGCGCTGGCGGAACGACAGGAACGTGCCGTCCTTCTTGCAGGCAAGCTCGGCGTAATACACGCGATCTGAGGCGTGTGCGTCGTTGGTGAGCGAGGCCTCCATGCGGTCTTCGAGATATTTCACCGGCCGCCCGACGATCTTGGCGAAGATCGCGGCCATCACCGGCTGCTTGTAGAGGAACAACTTGGCACCGAAGGAGCCGCCGGCCAGCGTCGGCACGATGTTCAGCTTGTGATGCGGAATCTTCAGCGTGTCCGCGATCATCCAGCCGACGAAGTTGTACATCGAGGAGTTCACATGGATCGTGAATCGCTGTGAGCCCTCGTCCCACACCGCGGTCGCGCCGTTGGTCTCCATCGGCGTTCCGCCCGAGCGCGGCCAGCGGAGGCGCCGCTTCACGACATGATCGGCCGCGGCGAAATCCTCCTTCACCGGCCCGAAATCGAACTTGCTCTCGAGGATGAGGTTGGTGTTGCCGTGCTCCGGGTGCAGCACCGCATCGCCGCGCGAGTTCAGCGCCTCTTCAGGGTCAACCACCACGGGCAATGGCTCGTACTCGACCTCGATCAGGTCGCACGCGTCCTCGGCGATGTAGCGGCTCTCGGCGCAGACCGCGGCCACCGCCTCGCCCACATGGCGCACGCGCTCATGCGCGATCACGCGCTGGAACACCGGCGGGCTCGACCAGGTGGGCAGCGGGCCGCAGATCTCGGCGGCCTGCGCGCCGGTCAGCACCGCGAGCACGCCCGGCAGCTTCTCCGCCTTCGAGGTGTCGATCCGCTTGATGCGGGCATGTGCGTGCGAGCTCTTCACGATCGCGACATGCGCCATCTCGGGGAAGCTGATGTCATCGGCATAGACGCCCTTGCCAGTGAGGATGCGCGGGTCTTCCACCCGCTTCATGCTCTTGCCGATGTACTTCAGGCCCTCGCGCGGCTTCTCGCGCTGCCGACTCTTCGGGATGTAACCGCGATTCTGAACCATCACTTGCCTCCCCGCATGATCTCGGCGCCACGCTGAATCGACTCGACGATGGTCTGGTAGCCGGTGCACCGGCAAAGATTGCCGGAGAGCGCTTCGCGCACCTCATCGACGCTCGGGTTTGGGTTCTCCTTCAGGAGCTCGACCGCGGTCATCAGCATGCCCGGCGTGCAGAAGCCGCATTGCAGGCCGTGCTTCTCCCAGAAGCCCTGCTGCAGGGGGTGCATCTTCTCGGCGGTGCCGAGGCCTTCGATGGTTTGGATCTCCGCCCCATCCGCCATCACCGCGAAGGTGAGGCAGGAGCGCTGCGACTTGCCGTTGACGAGCACCGTGCAGGTGCCGCACACGCCGTGCTCGCAGCCCACATGCGTGCCGGTGAGCCTGAGATCCTCGCGGATGAAGTCGCTCAAGAGGCGCCGGGGCTCGACCTCCTTCTCATGTTTTCTGCCGTTCACCGTGACGGTGATCTTTTCCTTGTTCATGGTTTTCTCCCTCAGGCGCAGCGTGACTTGGCGGCGGTGAGCGCGCGCCGTGTGAGCGTCGAGGCGAGATCGCGCCGCATCGCGTCATCGGCATGGAAGTCGCTCGAGGGGTTGATCGCCTTGCGCGCCGCCTCGCCCGCGGCGCGGAACAAATCCTCGGTGGCGGGCTTGCCAGCGAGCGCGGCTTCCACGCTCGGCAGCCGAATGGCGCGATCAGACACCCCGGTCAATGCGATCTTCGCCGCCTTCACATTGCTGCCGGCAAGCTCGAGCGTCACGACCGTCGCGGTCATGGCGAAATCGCCCTTGCGCGGGCTGACCTCGACGAAGCCCCAGCCCTGGCCCTTTGGGCGAGACGGGATACGCACCTCGATCAGCAGCTCATCCTGCCGCGCCGCGGTTTGATACACACCCTTGAAGAAATCACCGGCCGCCACGGTGCGCTCGCCCTTGGCGCTTTTCAGCACGAAACTCGCCTCGGTCACGAGCGCGACCGCCGGGTTCTCCGAGGCCGGGTCGGCATGGCACAGATTGCCGCCGAACGTGCCCCGATTGCGCACCGCGCGATGCGCGATCCACTCATAGGCCTCGGCGAGCAACGGGCAGTGCTCCTTGACGAGCGCCGAACGCTTCACGGTCTCGTGCCGGGTCAGCGCGCCGATGGCGAGCCCGCCATCCTTCACCTTGATGTAGTCGAGGCCGGAAAGCGCGTTGATGTCCACCAGGCAGTCCGGCTTGGCCGCCCTGACGTTCATCATCGCGATCAAGCTCTGGCCGCCGGCCAACACCTTGGCCTCCGAGTCACGCGCGAGCGCCGCGACGGCGTCATCCACCGAGCGCGCGCGCACATAGCGAAAAGGCGCGGGTTTCATCGGGTGTAGTCTCCCTCTCTGTGCGAGTCCCTGCAAGGGCCCAATTGGGCCTGGTCACTGTTCTTGGCGTTCAGCTCACCAGGCTGACCAGCCGCCATCAACCAGAAGCGTGGCGCCATGCGTCTGGGCTGCATCGTCCGACGAGAAGTAAACCGCCGCGCCGGCCAGATCGTTCGGGTCGAGATGCCCGATGCCGGAGGGCGTGAGCGAGGCCTGGCGCTTGTCGTAGTTCTTGTCGCCCTTGCGCAGCCGCACATTCATGTCGGTGCGGATATTGCCGGGCGCGAGCGAGTTCACGTTGATGCCGTGCTTGGCGAGCTCCAAGCACAAGGCCTTGGTCATGATCTCGAGGCCGCCCTTGGTCGCGCAATAAGCGGCGGAGTTCGGAAAGCCGCCGACGCCCGCGATCGAGGTGATGTTGACGATCTTGCCTTTGCGCTTTTTCTTCATGGTCGGCACCACGGCCTTGGTCATGAAGAAGGCGCCTTTGAGGTTCAGGTCGTGCTGATCATCCCACAGCTTCTCGGTGGTGTCCTCAACCGAGGCCCATTGGAAGATGCCGGCGTTGTTGACCAGTATATCGATCGTGCCCCAGGCCTTGAGCACGTCCTTGGCGAGCTTGTCGCATTGGGCGGGCTTCGCCACATCCGCCTTGAAGGCCTTGGCGGTGCCGCCGGCCTTCATGATCTCGGCCACCACCTCGTTCGCCTTCGTCATGTTCTTGTGGCCGACGACCGCGACCTTGGCGCCCTCCTTGCCGAAGCGGCGGCAGATCGCGGCGCCGATGCCCCTCGACCCGCCCGTGACGATCGCGACCTTTCCTTTGAGCCTCACCGTTTGTCCTCCCCGTGGACCGCGATGGCGAGGCGGGCTCACCCCGCCTTGTTCAAGGCGGATGGAAGCGTAATCGCAGACATTCGGCAAGGTCGTGTTTCATGCCGATGACTGCAAAACCATTCGCCGCATCCCGGGCGCCGATTGCGATGCGACCTAGGGTCGATCTCATAGCGACGGCGAAGGCGCGCAGGGGGCCTGTAATGAGATGCTGCTGTTGAGAACTACGCTTTGGAGGAGTATCTTTTCCTTACTTCCTTACTTAGGATCAGGCCATGCTCGCCAAGCTCACCGCCAAGAACCAGCTCACTCTGCCGAAAGCCGTGCTCGCCCCCTATCAGGGCACAGAGTATTTCGAGGTGGCTGATGAGAACGGCCGGATCGTCTTGACGCCGGTTCGGCTCAATCGCGCGGCCGCGGTCAGATCCAAGCTTGCCGGTCTCGGACTCAACGAGGCCGACGTGGCAGAGGCGATCGGCTGGGCCCGAAGGAAGCCGCGCAAGGCCGGATGACGGCGCCCCGCGTCGTTCTTGACACCAATGTGCTGCTCTCGGCGCTGCTGTTCCACGCAGGGACGCTGTCGTGGCTGAGGCATGCCTGGCAATCGGGCGCCATTCTTCCGCTGGCCAGCCGGGATAGCGCTGCCGAGCTCATTCGCGTTCTAGGCTACCCGCGATTTCGGCTCTCGCCGGCGGAACGGGATGACCTGCTCGGCGACTATCTACCCTGGTGCGAAGCCGTGACGGTGCCGAAGCGCCTCAAGGTGCCGCCCTGTCGCGATCCCTTTGATCGACCGTTCCTCGCGCTGGCGCTGGCTGGGAAGGCCAACGCGCTCGTCACCGGCGACAAGGACCTGTTGGCGCTCAGTGGCTCCTTTGTCGTGCCAATCCTCGCGCCCGCCGAGTTCCGCGGCCGTTTGCCGAAGCGCGCCGAGCCCTGAGCTTGCAATCTACCTTGACCCGCCTCTGAGCAAATCGGCGCGGGCCTCGCCCATGTGGGTGGCGATGGCGCGCTCGGCGGCTTCGGCGTCGCGCGCGCGGATCGCCTCATAGACCTGGCGGTGCAGCGCGTTGTAGTGCGCGATGCGCTTGGGCGAGAGCACCGCGCCCTTGATCTGGCTCCACTGGGCGTGCCCGCGCACATGGTTCACTTGGCGGTAGAACGCGGCAAGGAGCGGGTTGCGCGTGCCCTCGGCGATGCGCTGGTGGAACACGCGGTCCCAGCGGGTGAAGCGCTCGGGGTCGCCCTCGCTCTTCTCCATTGCAACCAGCGCCTCATCGAGGCCGGCGATGTCCTTGGCCGTCATGTTGAGCACGGCGAGGCGCACCATCTGCGGCTCTAGCGCGAGGCGTACATCGACCAGTTCCAGCGGGCTCGTGATCTCGGCGACATCGTCCTCCGACTGGCCGGTGTCCTCGGCCGACTGGTAAACCACATAGGTGCCGCTGCCGACGCGGCGGTGGATCAGCCCGCCCTGTTCCAGGAGGCGCAGGGCCTCGCGCAGGGTCGCACGCGACGTGCCGAAGCTCGTCGCCATGGCGCGTTCGGTCGGCATCTTTTCGCCATAGCCGTAGGTGCCGGTGAGGATGCGATTGCGCAGCGTGGCGGCGATCGCGAGCGGGCCGGAGGCCGCGCGCTGGCCGGGCCGGTGCGGCTCAGCGACCACGGACGAGGTGTCGGCGGCAAGCGTGTTCATGGTCGACGCGCCTCTTTCATTGGTCGAGCCATTTTGAATCAAACTGAATCAAGATGCCAGAGATTTCTCTGGAGTGCGCCGGATTGGTTCACTCTTGGCTTGACATATTTCCGACCGCGCCGTCTATCATTCGCCTGGAGCGTCGGCTCATTGGGGGCAGGGCGCGCGAACCAGGGATGGCTCCGATGGCGTTCCCGACCCAGGCCAAATACGTCGTCATTGGCGCCGGTATTCACGGCCTGAGCACTGCCTGGCATCTGGCGCAGCGCCTGAAGGCAAAGGGCAAGCTCGGCGCCAACGACATCGTGGTCCTGGACAAGGGCGGCATCGCCTCGGGCGCGTCCGGCATCGCCTGCGGCGTGATCCGCAACAACTACTTCCAGCCGGCCATGCGCGCGCTGATGGCCGAGTGCGTCGCCGAGTGGGAGGCGGATGCCAAGGGCTATTCCTATCACCCGGTCGGCTACATGCAGATCAGCCCCGAGGTCATGCACGAGAATGTCGGCCAGATCGCCCGGGAACAGCGCGACATCGGCTATACCTCGTCGTTCATCGAGGGCGAGGCCGATTGCGCCCGCTACATGAAAACCATCTTCAGCGACTGGCAGGCCAAGGGCATCACCTCGGTCCTGCACGAGAAGAAGGGCGGCTACGCCAACAACCGAGCCTCGATCTACCGCCTCGCCGACAAGGCCGACGCGGCCGGCGTGCGCATCCTCACCGGCGTCGAGGTGACGGGCTTCAAGAGCGGCTCGAACTCGGGCGCGATCACGGCGGTCGAGACCGACCGCGGGCTGATCGCGTGCGACCATGTGGTCGTCGGCGTCGGGCCCTGGGTGCCGCAGATCTGGAAGCTGCTCGACCTGCCCAACAGGATCGACGTCAAGGGCCGCGACGGCCGGGTCCACAAGGACGTACCAATGTGGACCTTCTGGTGCCTCGAAGAGGGCACCCTTGGCGTGGAGCCGAATTATGGCCTGACCAATGACGGCGCCATGCCGCCGGTCATGCACGTCGATACCGACGCGCCGCTCTATTCCGACATCGACGGCAAGCTGATCACCGACAAGATCTGGGGCATCTATTACAAGCCCGACTTCAACTTCAACGGCATCCAGGGCGGCGCCTCGCCGTGGAAGGTGGAACGCCCGGCCGAGCAGGTGGCGGTCGATCCCTACGGCCCGGCCTCGCCCGAATTCGTGGTGGACGAGCGCTTCGCCGAGATGTGGTGCTCGGCGCTCGCCTTCTGCCAGAAGCGCTATGAGGGCCAGGCGGGCAAATATCGCATGGAGCCATCGGGCGGCATCGGCGCCTTCACGCCCGACAGCTTTCCGGTGTTCGACACCTTCCGCGAGAACTGCACGGTCATCGCCGACTCGAACCACGGCTACAAGATGATCGCGGTCGGCAAGCTCGTCGCGGGCGAGCTGATGGGCGAGAAGAGCGCGCTGCTGGAGCCGTTCCGCCATTCGCGCTTCGCCACCGGCAAGCTCCACCCGGTGTCGAACAGCCCGTTCCCATGGAGCTGACAAACGACTGAAGACGTGAGCGCCGCGACGATGCAAAGGGGTCAGCGCGCGGCGGATCTTGGGGCGACAAGGCGAGGGGAGACGCCATGACCGATCTTGAGGCCCATGTTAAGCGCGAGGGCCGGGCCGAGGAGGTGAAGCGGGTTCGGGCCAAGATCAACGAGCTCGGCATCACCTACATCTACTATCAGTTCATCTCGGTGACCGGGCGCATCGTCGGCAAGGGCATTCCGGCGGATCATTGGGAGTCGATCGCCGAGCGCGGCTTTCAGCTGGTCTATGGCTCAACCGCCAATCTCTATCTCGACCGTCACAAGAACTATATCGGCTATGGCCCCGAGGCCTCGGAGTTGATCGGCATTCCCGATCCCGAGACCTTCGTGCAACTGCCCTGGGACAAGCGGGTCGCGCGCGTCTTCTGCACCTGCTTCCGCAATCGCGAGGAGAAGAAGAACCCGGGCGGGCACCTCACCTCCGATTGTCGCGGCAATTTGCGCATCCATCACGAGGCCTTCAAGAAGAAGCACAAGGGCCTTCACATGCGCCATGGCTGCGAGCCCGAGATGATGTGGCTGCGCCGCGGGCCGGACGGCAAGATGGCCGGCGGCGTCACCAAGCCGAACTGCTATCACATCGACCAGTTCGAGGAGCTGCGTCCGGTTTTCCTGCGCGTCATCGAATATGCCCGCGCCATGGGGCTCGACATGATCCAGGGCGATCATGAGGATGCGCCGGGCCAGCTCGAGCTCAATTTCATGTTCGACGATGCGCTGCGCACCGCCGATCGGCTCGCCACCTATCGCCAGATCTGCTCGCAGGTCGCGCGCGAGAACAATCTGATCGCCTGCTTCATGACCAAGCCGTTCATGGGCGTCTCGGCCAATGGCTGCCACCACAACATCTCGCTGTGGCAGGGCGGCGAGGAGAAGGTCAACAAGCTCGGCCACGCCGCGGTGCCCGGCATGCCGAGCGTCTTCACCTATAGCAAGGGCGGCAATAACACCTTCCTGCCCGACACCAAGGGCTCCAACAAGCCGGGCCGCATCGGGCTCCACTCGATCGGCGGCATCATCAAGCATTTGCCGGCGTTGACCGCGATCGGCTGCTCCACCGTCAACTCCTATCGGCGGCTGTGGGATGCCGGTTTCTGGGCGCCGGTCTACGCCGATTGGGGCTATCAGAATCGCACCTGCGGCCTGCGCGTCTCGGCGCCCGGGCGCTTCGAGTATCGCGCGGTCGATTCGATGGTGAACCCCTATCTGATGGCGAGCGTCATCCTCGCGGCGTTCGATGACGGCATCTCGAGCAAGCTCGATCCCGGCGAGCCCGAGAGCCGCAACATCTATGAGGCGATGGAAGCCGGCAAGCAGGTCAACAAGCTGCCGATGAACCTCGGTGATGCGCTGAACGCGCTCGAGCACGACGAGCTCATCAAGGCGGCACTGCCGGACGAGATGTTCCGCGTCTTCATGCACTATAAGCGCGACGAGTGGGAGCGCTTCCTCGCCAACGTCACCGAATGGGATCTCAACACCTATCTCGATTGCCTACCCTAGGCCAGGAACGGAGGCCAAGTTCATGTGCGGCATAGCAGGCGTCATCCATCGCGGCTCGCGCGCGGATGTCGGCTTTGAAATGACCTCGATGCTTCGAGCGCTCAAGCATCGGGGGCCCGATTCGACCGGTTTCGCGCTTTATGGCCAGCCGCAGCGCGGCGAGTTCGTGCTGCGCTTCAAGGTGGCCGAGCAGGAGGACATGTCGAAAGGCTTCGACATCCACCGTCAGGTGGTCGAGCGTCGCGCCGAGGTCGATCGCCGCATCGCGCAGATGGGCGGCGAGATCGTGATGGAGGAGCCGGCGACCGAGTACGCCTTCCGCTATCAGCTGCGCTTCAAGCCGGGCACGATGAACTCGCTCGAGGCCTACAAGAAGTTCGCCGACTATATCGAAGACATTGATGGCGCCGAGATTCTCTCGCTCGGCCACGCGCTCGAGCTGATCAAGGATCTGGGTGATGCCGAGCGCGTCTCGGGCGATTACAAGCTCAGCCAGTTCAAGGGCACGCACGCGATCGGCCACACGCGCATGGCCACCGAATCGGATGTCGACATCCGCTCGGCCCATCCCTATTGGGCCTATCCGTTCATGGATGTCTCGGTCGTGCACAACGGGCAGCTGACCAATTATTGGGGCTTCCGGCGCCAGCTCGAGCATCGCGGCCATCGCTTCATGTCGAATTGCGATTCCGAGCTGATCGCGGTCTACCTCGCGGATCGCATGCATCGCGGCGCGAACCTCGAGGAGGCCATGCACGCCTCGGTCGCCGAGCTCGACGGCGTGTTCACCTATCTGGTCGCGACGTCCGACAAGCTCGGCATGGCGAAGGACACCATGGCGGCGAAGCCCATGGTGCTGTTCGAGAGCAGCGATCTCGTCGCCATGGCGTCGGAGGAGGTCGCGATCCGCAGCATCTTCCCCAAGGAGATCGACACCTGGGATCCCTATGACGGCGAGGTGCGCGTATGGCAAAGCTGAGCGTCAAGGCGCCGCTCGGCGCCGAGCATGAGGAATCCTTACGCGGCCGCACGCAGCAGACGTTCTTCCCCGCGACGCAGGAGGAGAACTACACCTATCCTGACTCGGTCGAGGTCAACTTCAAGAAGCGGGCCGAGTTCGATGCCGCACCGATGACGGCGACGCAGATCAACGAGCGCATCCGCGCGCTGATGGCCGAAGGCAACGGCCATATCGTTGTGCACAACCCGATGGCGAAGCACGGCATCGGCGTTGGGCTGCTGAACAAGCTTCGCCTCGAATTCCGTGGCAGTCTCGGCTATTTCGGCTGCGGGCTGCTGGACGGCCCCTATGTCACGATCTCCGGCCGCGTCGGCTGGTCCTGCGCCGAGAACATGCTGGCCGGCGTGATCGTGATCGAGAAGAACGCGGGCTCCACCTTCGGTGCCGCGCTGCGTGGCGGCGATCTCGTCTGCAAGGGCGATGTCGGCGCGCGCATGGCGATCGACCAGAAGGGCGGCACTATCATCGTCGGCGGGCGCTGCGGCTCGTTCTGCGGCTTCATGATGCAGCGCGGGCGCATGATCATTCTCGGCGACACCGGAAACAATCTCGGCGATTCGATGTACGACGGCACCATCTATGTCGGCGGCAAGATCGGCTCGCTCGGCGTTGATGCCGTGCCGGGCGAGCTTACCGAGGTCGAGGCCGCCTGGCTCAAGCGCAAGCTCGATACCTATGGGCTCAAGGCGCCGAACGGCGTCGAGAACCTGAAGAAAATCGTCGCGGGCCGGCAGCTCTGGAACTACGACAAGCTCGAGCCGACCGAGAAGAAGATCGCGCTCTAGATCGATGATGGATTCAGTGGCAGGGCGTACGCGCCCTCAGGGGAGTTGATCATGGCCACCAAAAGGCGCGCGCTCGAAGCGCGAACCAAGAAAATCGCCAAGCGCACAGCGCAGCCCGAGCGCAACAAGTCGGTGCTCGGTAAGAGCCGCATCTTCACGCCTGAGGTGATCGACGACATCCACATCAAGGCCGAGCTCGGCCGCTATCGGATGCGCGGCTTCTCGATCTTCAAGAAGATCCCGACCTGGGATGATCTCACCTTCCTGCCCGGCACGTTGACGCGCTTCGTGATCGAGGGCTATCGCGAGAAGTGCGAGACGACCACCGTGATCGGGCCGAAGGCCAAGCGCCCGCTGGTGCTCGACATTCCGATCTACATCACCGGCATGAGCTTCGGCGCGCTTTCCTTCGAGGCGAAGCTCGCGCTCGCACGCGGCGCCACCATGGCCGGCACGGCGACCTGCTCGGGCGAAGGCGGCATGATCCCGGATGAGCGGCGCTTCTCCTCCAAGTGGTTCTATCAGTGCATCCAGTCGCGTTACGGCTTCAACCCGCATCACTTACGCCTCGCGGACGCCTGCGAGTTCTTCATCGGCCAGGGCTGCAAGGTCGGCCTCGGCGGCCATTTGATGGGCCAGAAGGTGACCGACCAGGTGGCCGAGATGCGCTCGTTGCCTGCGGGCATTGATCAGCGCTCGCCCGCGCGTCACCCCGATTGGCTCGGGCCCGATGATCTCGCGCTCAAGATTCAGGAGATCCGCGAGGCGACCGATCATCAGATTCCGATTCAGCTGAAGCTCGGCGCGGCCCGCGTCTATGACGACGTGCGCATGGCGATCAAGACCGGCCCTGACTCGATCTACATCGATGGCATGGAGGGCGGCACCGGCGCCGGTCCGCACATCGCGACCGAGGAAACCGGCGTGCCCGGCATCGCCGCGATCCGTCAGGCGCGGAAGGCGCTGGATGATCTCGGCGCGACCGGCTCGATCTCGCTGGTCTATGCCGGCGGCATCCGGAACGGCGCCGATGTCGCGAAGGCGCTTGCGCTCGGCGCCGATGCGGTCGCGATCGGCCATGCCGCGCTCATCGCGCTCAACTGCAACAAGGACATTCCCGAGGCCGACTACGAGTCCGAGGTCGGTGTGCCGGCCGGCGAGTGCTATCACTGCCACACCGGTCGCTGCCCGGTCGGCGTCACCACGCAGGATCCGGCGCTGCGCAAGCGGCTCGATCCCGACGAGGCCGCGGTGAGGGTGTTCAATTTCCTGCACACGCTGACGCTCGAATGCCAGATGCTGGCGCGTGCCTGCGGCAAGACCAATGTGCATTCGCTGGAGCCGGAGGATCTGGCCGCGCTCACCATGGAGGCTTCCGCCATGGCGCAGGTGCCGCTCGCGGGCACGCAGCACACGGTCGGCCGGCCCGACATGACGCGGTATTGAGCGCCGCGACAGGACATGTTCCCACCCCCACCCCAACCCTCCCCCGTCGAGCGTCGGGCGCTGACGCGCCGCGACGAGGGGGAGGGGGCACGCGGGCGGGCCCGCGCCGGTTCTTTCCCGCCCCCCTTGAGGGGGAGGGATGGGAGGGGGGTGATTGGCGACGAAA
>Ga0194128_10000844_pt1 | contig 54178 bp, 56 predicted proteins | sample TA2KigCa65mmetaG_FD_148650 | JGI IMG/M metagenome (GOLD analysis project Ga0194128, IMG submission 148650) | Freshwater microbial communities from Lake Tanganyika, Tanzania - TA2015037 Kigoma Deep Cast 65m | ecosystem: Environmental > Aquatic > Freshwater > Lake | place: Tanzania: Lake...
CCCCACTGCCACAACGGTTGCGCTGGCGTTCCTGTTTGCGTGCCAGCCGCTCGGTGATGCCCAGCTCGGCCCCCTTCCAGAGCCGGTCGACCTCAGCGCTGAAGTGGGCCGCCAGCATCGGCGAGTCGAACACCAGCAGGGTTTCGTCGTTCTGGTGGGCGGCACTCGGGCTCCAGTTGAAGGCGCCGGTGATCACGGTGCGGTGGTCGATCACGGCGAGTTTGTGGTGGAGCTTGTCGCCGCTGGAGAGCCGCGGCGTGCCGACTGCCTCGAGGGGACGCTGCCAAGGGCGATTGGCGGCCTCCAGGCCGCAACGGTGGTCGGGCAATTGGGTGCCGAGCAGATCCAGCACTTCGCTAAAGGCGCGGTTGGCGAAGCCGGGATCGGCCAGCAGCCGGATGGTCACCCCCTGCTCCTGCAGCTGGGCCATGGCATTGGCCAGGCTCTGCTCCGAGAACACGAACAGGGCCATGTCGAGTTGCCTGCGGGTGCCCAAGAGCAGGTCCTGCAGCAAGAGCAGACCGTGGTGGGGATCGCGGCGGCGATGGGGGGCGAACAGCACCGTCACCGGCGTTTGTCCCACGTGCACCTGCTGGGCCGCTCCGCCGCCTTTGCCCAGCCCAAAGCGGCTGTCGGGTAGACCCCCTGGGCCGTCGCCCCACATCCGCTCGAATTCGGCCACAAAGGTGTGGGCCAGCTCGCGGCTGTGGAGCCGCATCAGGTGATTCACGTTGCCGCGGCTGCGCTCAGCGCCGGGGTCGCCGTGGATGCAGGAGGGGGTGAAGTTGGCCGAGCCGGTCACCACCAGGGTGCGGTCGACCACCATGAACTTGTGGTGCATGAGGCCGCTGCCGGCGCTGCCGTCGGCGGTGTCGTCGATCAGGGGCACTCCGGCCCGCTGCAGGATCGCCACCGCATCGCCCCAGCCGAGGGCCTTGAGCTGTTCGTGGCGGGTGCGCTGGGGCGCAGCCAGATCGGCCGGATGCTCTTCGCTCCAGGGGGTGCTGTAGGTGTTTTCCAGCACCACCTTCACCGTCAGCCCCTCGCGGTGGCGCGCCGCCAGCGCCTCGGCCACCTTCGGCAGCGACAGCTCCTGCACGGCCACCAGGATTTCCCGTTTAGCGCTTCGGATGCTGGCCAGCACAAAGGCTTCGAGATCGTCCCCCTGGCGCCACTGGCCACTGATCGGGCTGCGGTAGCGGCTGGTGTCGTTGTGGTTGAAGGCCAGCTCGATGTCCTCGGGCAGGGGCCTTGGTGGGGCCGGCTGCCCTTGTAGCTGGGCCTCAGCGCTGCAGCTGGCCATGGCTAGGCCCAGGGCGCTCAGCCAGGCGAGCGGGTGGCTCAGGGGGTTGGGGTGACGAGCGGTGTTGGTGATGGCGGCCTGCTGCGGCTGCCCTCAGGGTTCCCACGCCCTGTCCATGGACTGGTTGAGGCTGGGGGCTCAGTGGTGGCCAGGCATCTCGGCCGTGCGCAGCATCAGCACAAACCAGGCGGTGCCGATCAGCACGGCGCTGAGCATGGCGGCCGGAAGGCCCACGCGCATCAGCACCACGGGCACGATCAGCGGAAAGGCCAGGGCCCCTGCCATGGGGGTGAGGGCAACGGTTGCTCGTTTGAGAGATCCAGCGCGTTTCAGAACCATTCGCTGATGGCCTTGTCGGCAGGGTTGCTGTTGTCTTCCGGGGTGGAGCGGTTGAACTCGAGCGTGATGTTGCGCTTCTGCTCGCCGTCTGCGGCCACCGCCTCGATCGGATAGAGCTGTTGACCATCGCGGAAAGGCACCTGCACGCGGAAGGTGCCATCGGCGGAGAGCGGCACGTCTTCGCCGCCGATGGTGAGGCGCGCGGCCGGGTCGGTGGCGCCGTAGACGATCAGCTCCGCATCAGCCACCAGCCAGAAGGAGCGTTGCCGTGAGGCCACCCCGCCGATGCCGGATTCGTGGCGACCGCTGGCCCAGATGCCGGCTCCAGAGGCGTTGAGTTCGCTGGTGTCGAGACCGGCTTGTTCGAGTTCGTGGAAGGCCTCGGAGCCGCGGCCCAGGCGCCGCCAACGGGACGTTGCCGTTTGGTAGAGGCGCTCGTGCAGGCCGGCGTCAGCCGGTTCCATGGGTGTGGGCAGGGTGGCCGGAGCGGTGTCGAGCGAGAAGGGCACGAACTGGTCGAGGATCTGCTCACTGGGGTGCAGGGCCGGAACCCGAGCCACCGACGAGAAGGCCAGCGAGATCCAGCCCCCGCCGGAGCCTTTGCGGTAGCCCAGTTCCACCCGGTAGTCGCGATCGCTCAGGGGCACCGGCAGATACCACTCGGTGGCATGGCTATCCACCACCACCTCCTGCAGGGTGTGGGGGTGGGCAGAGCCTCCCGCCAGTCCGGTGACATCGGCCACCCGCAGGCACAGCTGGGACGCGCCGGCGGCCAGCGCTTCACCCCGATCAGCTTCGGAGATTTCCCAGAACACGTAGGCCCACTGGGGATCCCGGGGCAGGAACACCACGCTGGTGCTGGACGCCGAAGGGCGTGGTGCCGAAGGCAACTCGGCTTCGATCGCCTTGAGGGGGCGGGGGCTGTCGTCCTGTCGCCGGTTGATGGCCGCCAGCAGCTCATCCTTTGACTTGCGGCTGTAAAGGCTCACCCCAAGATCGCTGGCGACCTGGCGCAACTGCCGCAGGGTCATGCGTGCCAACGAAGTAAGGGCTTGCGTCACGGCGATAGATTTCTTTTGGGATCAGTGTGGTCAACTCTCCCATCGCCGGTGGGTTTTACCCTGAGCCGTCAGTGGATGCTGACGGGTGGGTGCAGCAGCTCTGGCGTCTGACGCGCACAAAAAAGGCGGCCCGGAGGCCGCCCCTTGTTGGATTGGTTGCTGCGCTCAGCGGCCGATGCTGCGGTAGGGCACCTTGGACAAGTAGTCCATGCTGGTGTTGCCGGACGCGCCACCTTGGCTGCGCATGGCCGGCAGGTTGCGCACCCAGGGCAGGTAGTCCTCGGGGAAGCCGCCGCGGCGCTGGCGGGAGCGGGCCGGAATGCTCTTGGCGGGGCCACCGGTGTACACCACCTGGGGGAAGCCCAGGATGCCGCGGTAGTAGGCCTCGTAGCGGGGGCTGGTGATGTTGAACGGGGTCTCGCCCAGGTCCCGGGAGCCCACCACCCGGTTGCGGTGATAGGGAACCGTGTCGTAGCCGAAGGCTTCCAGGTATTCCTGGCTGTCGAGGATGTCGTCCACCATGCCGCGGACGCCGCGGGTCATCAGCACGGCCGACCAGGCGATCTCTTCGGATTTGCCGTGGGTGGTGCGACCCAGCAGCTTCTCCACCAGGTGGCGGACCACCCGGTAGTTGCTGTTGAGGTTGTAAAAGCTGCGATTGAAGGTATCCGACAGGCACAGCGAGCGGATGAAATCCCGCACCGTGATCTGACCATTGCGTAGCTGCGACTCCAGGCTGCGGTCGCGGTCGACCTTGAAGGCGTGGAAGAAGATCTGGCGGTAGGCCGCTTCAATCACGAACTTCTGGTTTTCGCGGTCCATGGCCTTGTCCATGGACATGGCTTTCGGGTCCTCATCCGAGCCCACCCTCAGCGGGTTGACCCGCGAGTTCTTGGTGGTGGGCGCGTACTTCAGGAGGGGCAGGGCCACACGACATCAGCATCCGTCGTTACCGATGGTAGAAGTGCGGCTGGGCCTGGGTTCGGCCGCCTCAGGCAGGGCTCACAGTCCGTAACGTTCATCACCAGCCCAGGGGCGACAGCGGCTGCCCCGCCGCCGGCTCTTCGGCTGCCCTGGCTGCGGCCGGGCCTGGCACGTCCAGCACCCGGGTTTCCACGCAGAACGAGGCTGTGTTGGAGAGGCCCTCCACGGTGCTGGTGCGCAGCCGCACATCCGGCCCGGCGAAGCTGAATCGCTCCAGGCTGTTCATCGTTTCGTAGCTGGTGGTGAGCAGCAGGCCATCGCGCCCATCCATGGCGAAGTGCCCTGCCACGGGAGCCGTTTCGGCATAGCCCCGATCGCGCAGCAACAGGCCTGCCCGGCCCCGTTCATCGGTGGGGATCAGGCCGAACACGCTCTCCCCCTCGTGGGCTTCCCCGGCCTTGTCCCAGGCCATCGAGGCGTTCCAGGTGACCCGGCAGCCGCCCACCAGGCGGCCGGGGTCTTCGCCGTGCAGTTCGGAGATGGCGATCAGACGGGGGTCGTGGGCGTCCAGTTCCACCACCTCGATGAAGGAGCCGCCCGCTTCAGCCCGCCGGTGCAGCAGGTGGTGGCTGCTGCGCTGGGAGCGCCAGCGGCCGCAGCTCAGCCTGAAAAAGCTGAGGGCATCGGCGATCGAGGCGGGGCGGATGTTGTCCACGGGGGTGCAGTGGCTGTGGCGATGATCGCAAGGCGTGGTGGGGAGCGGCGGTGGCGATCGGTGTGGCTGCTGCCCTGGCCGCCGCCCTCTGCTGGACCCTGGCCAGTGGTCTGTGGCGCCGGCTGCCGACCTCCCTGGCCCCCGCCGAGCTGAACCTGCTCAAAAACCTGATCGCCCTGGCGCTGCAGCTGCCGCTGCTGCTGGGGAGCCTCCCGGCCTTGCCGCTCGGGCCCACCGGATTGCTGCTGCTCAGCGGGGTGCTGGGCATTGCCCTGGGGGACAGCTTCTACTTCGCCGCCCTGCGTCGGCTCGGCACGCGCCGCACCCTCACCTTTGATGCCGGTGGGCCGGCGGTGACGGCGGCGGCCGGTTGCCTGCTGCTGGCCGAGTGGCCCGGGCCGCGCCAGTGGCTGGGGATTGCCCTGATCAGCCTGGCGGTGGTGCTGGTGGCCCGGCAGCGGCCGGTTGCCGTGGTGGGAGTCGGGCTTCGGGCGGGCCATCAGCGCCTGGGGGTGCTGTTGGCGTTGGCGGCTCTGGTGTGCGGCAGCGCCGGCGCTCTGTTGGCCCGTGCCGCCCTGCGCACCTCGGGCCTCGATCCCTGGCATGCCGCCACCCTGCGGTTGCTGGCCGCCACGCTGGTGCTGCTGCCCCTGCTGGGGAGGCTGCTGACCCATCTGCGCCGGCCTCGACCCAGGCCGCCGGGCCGGCGTTGGCTCCTGGTGCTGGCGGCCACCCTGCTGGGCACCAGTGCGGGGATCGGTCTGCAGCAGTTGGCCCTGGCCCGGCTTCCGGGCGGGCTGGCCGTGGCCCTGCTGGCCACCGCCCCGGTGATGGCGGTGCCCCTGGCGCCCCTGGAGGGGGACCGCCCCGGGGCATTTGGGGTGCTGGCCGCCCTGCTGGCGGTGTTGGGTGTGGTGCTGGTGGCGCTGCCCTAGCCCCGGCTGGTGTCGCCCAGGCCCAGGCGTCGATCGGCCTGGCGGCTGGCCCAGGCGCTCAGGTCTGCCAACTCCAGGGCCAGCGGTGCCCGGCCCAGCGCGCCGGCGATGGACTCCAATTGTCCGCCCGTTGCCACCAGTTGCTCCACCAGGGCGGCCTGGAAGGCGGCGTCGTCGGCGATTGGGGGCTGTTGCCGCACCCAGGCACCGATGGCGGCACGATCCGGCAGGGGGCCAAGCTCAAGGGCTGCTGCTGTGCACCGGGAGATGCCCTGCAGGGTGCGCAGGCCATGGGCCAGGAGCCTGAGGTGGTGACGCTCCAGCGCCGGCAGCAGGGTGGCCTCCAGCTCCGCCAGTTCGGCCAGGGTCAGCGGGCTGTCGGCAGCAGGGCCGTACGGCTCAGGTGTCACGGCCCTGAATGAGGCGGAAGCCGCAGGAGTGGCCCTTTTCCAGGCGCCATTGGACCCGCTCCACCTGGCAATCGGGAAAGGTGTGGCGGATCAGCTGCAGCTCTTGGTCGCAGACGCAGGGGAACTGTTCGGCGATGCGGATCACCGAGCAGTGGAATTCGCTGATCACCCAGGCCTTGGCGTGGTTGGGATCGCGGGCGCACTCGGCCATGTAGCCCTCCTGGCGGCGCAACTCCACCAGCCGCTCGAGGCGCTGTTGCAAGGCGCCTTCGCCAATCTGGTTCCTGTACACGCCGGCCTGTTGCAGGGCCTGATCATTCAGCAGGTCCTGCAGGGTTTCCGCAGGCAGGCTGCCGGCCAGCGACTGCAGCAGGCCCAGGGCGAAGTGGTCGCTGCCATCGGGGAAGTGTCCCTGACCCTTGGCCGTGAGCCGCCAGCGATTGCTGGGCCGGCCCGGGCCTTCTGGGGCCGGACTGGACTCCACCAGACCATTGTCTTCCAGGCTGCGCAGATGGCGCCGCATGGCCTGCACCGACACCGCCTGGTGCTCGGCCAACTCACCCGCCGTCGACTCGCCTTGTCGGAGCAAGAGGCTGAGCACGGCTTCCCGGGTGGATGCCGGGTCGGTGTGTTGGCGGGAAATCTGGGGAGTGGCGCTCATGACTGACGCCGAACTTCATCACCTTGCCACGCCCGGCCGGCGGTTGGGGATCGGCCCGGCACAATGGCTGCGCTGATGAGACCCCAGGCCCCTCACCGGTGCCCTAGGCTCGTCAGGAAACGAAACCCAAGTGTTTCGTAACTGGAGTTCCGTGATCCTGACCGTTGCTCCGCGCGGTCCTGTTCCGTCCAGTGCGATCAGACCATCACCCCCTCCGAGCCATGTCCGACGCCGCGGCCAGCCCGACCTCCGACAGCCTCGAGGTGATTCGGAAGTTTGCCGAAACCTACGCCCAGCGCACGGGCACCTATTTCTGCAGCGATCCCGGTGTCACCGCCGTCGTGCTCGCAGGCCTCGCGAAGCACAAGGACGAGCTCGGGGGTGCTCTCTGCCCCTGCCGTCACTACGAAGACAAAGAGGCCGAGGTGTCCCAGGCCTTTTGGAACTGCCCCTGTGTACCGATGCGGGAGCGCAAGGAGTGCCACTGCATGCTGTTTCTCACTGAAGACAATCCGTTCCGCGGTGAGCAGCAGACGATTTCTCTTGACGACGTGAAAGCCCTTACTGCCGGCTGATTCGGCTGAATTGCCATGAGCACCGCAACCGTTGGCGACCTTGTTTCGCAGCCGTACAAACACGGCTTCGTGACCGACATTGAAACCGAAAAGATCGCCAAGGGTCTCAGCGAGGACGTGGTGCGGCTGATCTCGTCCAAAAAAGACGAGCCTGATTTTCTGTTGCAGTTTCGGCTGCGGGCCTATCGCCAGTGGCTGCAGATGGCCGCGCCCGATTGGGCGGCTTTGGGATACCCGCCGATTGACTACCAGAACATCATCTATTACGCGGCTCCCAAGCAACAGGAGAAGAAGGCGAGCCTTGATGAGGTGGACCCAAAACTGCTGGAAACCTTCGACAAGCTTGGGATTCCGCTCAGCGAGCAGAAACGTCTCTCCAACGTGGCTGTTGATGCGGTGTTCGATAGCGTTTCGATCGCCACCACCTACAAGGAAAAACTGGCGGAGCACGGGGTGATCTTCTGCTCCATTAGCGAAGCCGTGAAGGAGCATCCTGAGCTGATCGAGGCCTATCTGGGTACGGTGGTGCCCAGCAACGACAACTACTTCTCGGCCCTCAATTCCGCTGTATTCAGTGATGGCTCCTTCGTGTTTATTCCGAAGGGCGTCGAATGCCCGATGGAGCTTTCAACCTATTTCCGCATCAACTCTGCGGATACGGGACAGTTTGAGCGCACCTTGATCGTGGCTGAGGAAGGGGCCTCGGTGAGCTATCTAGAAGGTTGCACCGCCCCTATGTTTGATACCAATCAGCTCCATGCCGCCGTGGTGGAGTTGGTGGTGCTGGATGATGCCTCCATTAAATATTCCACCGTTCAGAATTGGTATGCCGGTGATGAAAATGGCGTGGGCGGTATTTACAACTTTGTGACCAAGCGTGGCCAGTGTCGCGGTGCCCGCAGTCGGATCAGCTGGACCCAGGTGGAAACCGGTTCTGCGATCACCTGGAAGTATCCCAGTTGTGTGCTGCAGGGTGCTGATTCGGTGGGCGAGTTTTATTCCGTCGCCCTCACCAACAATCATCAGCAGGCGGACACCGGCACCAAAATGATTCATGTGGGGCCCCGCACCCGCTCCACGATCGTGAGCAAGGGAATCAGCGCGGGCCAGTCTTCCAACAGTTATCGCGGCTTGGTGCAGATCGGCCCGAAGGCTGTGGGTGCCAAGAACTACAGCCAGTGCGACTCGATGCTGATCGGTGATCAGGCGGCCGCCAACACCTACCCCTACATCCGCTCCCAGCAACCCGATGCGGTGGTGGAGCATGAGGCCAGCACCTGCCGCATCTCCGTCGATCAGCTCTTCTATCTCCAAAGCCGGGGGATCGGCTTTGAAGAAGCGGTTTCGATGATGGTGAGCGGCTTCTGCCGCGATGTGTTCAATCAGCTGCCGATGGAGTTTGCTGCCGAGGCCGACAAGTTGCTGGCCCTCAAGCTCGAGGGATCGGTGGGGTGATCAGCCCGCACCCCTTGATTGGTTTCCCGCTCATCGTTTTTGATCCTGCTTCCGATCCTTCCCATCTGATTTTTTTGCTGTGATTCGCCCCGACGCCCCACTGTTGCTGGACATTCGCGATCTCCACGCCTCGGTGGATGAGCAGCCGATCCTCAAGGGCGTCAATCTGGCGATCCGGGCTGGTGAAATCCATGCCGTGATGGGGCGCAACGGCAGTGGCAAGAGCACCCTCTCCAAGGTGCTGGCCGGCCATCCCGCCTACACCGTCACGGCTGGATCGGTGCACTACCGCGGCGCCGATCTGCTCGAACTGGATCCCGAGCAGCGGGCCCGGATCGGACTGTTCCTGGGGTTCCAGTATCCAGTGGAGATCCCTGGGGTCAGCAACCTGGAATTTCTGCGGGTGGCCACCAATTCCCGCCGCGCCGAGCGGGGTGATGAGGAGCTCGACACTTTCGCCTTTGAGGATCTGGTGCACGAGCGGCTCAAGGTGGTGCAGATGGATCCGGCCTTCCTCGAGCGCAGTGTCAATGAAGGCTTTTCTGGCGGCGAAAAGAAGCGCAACGAGATCCTGCAAATGGCTCTGTTGGAGCCACTGGTGGCCATCCTCGATGAGACCGATTCCGGTCTCGATATCGACGCGCTGCGCATCGTTGCCGATGGTGTCAACCAACTGGCCGGCCCCGACAACGCCACCCTGCTGATCACGCACTACCAGAGGCTTCTGGATCTGATCACCCCCGACTACGTGCATGTGATGGCTGCCGGTCGGATCCTGCGCACAGGCGGCAAGGAGCTGGCGCTGGAGTTGGAGCGCACCGGGTACGACTGGGTGGATCAGGAACTGGCCCGCCTGGAGCCCGAGACGGTGGAGGTGGCCTGATGCCTGCCGTTGCGCTACCGGCAACCGGTGCGTGGTTGGCCGCGTTGGCCGGGTCGCCGCTGCCGGGTCGCCGCCATGAGGATTGGCGCTTCACCGATCTGGCGCCGCTGCAAAGCGTGGCTGCAGAGCCTTGGAGTGGCCCGGATCCCTTTGCCCTTGCCGCGCTCCCCGCTGGGATCACCCGTCTCGAGCCCGCTGAAGCGCAGCAGCTGCGCAACCAGGTGTTGCAAGCCACCGGCAGCTCAGGTGCTTGGCCGGTGCAGCTCAACCAGGGCGCTTCGCCCCGTTGCCTGGCGTTGCGGGTGAGCGGGGCGGCGGGGCCGTTGCAGCTCAGCATTGATGCCGGAGCTGCTCCGGGCCTGCTGGCTTTGCAACTGCTGCTGATTCTGGAGGACGGGGCCAGCCTGGAGCTGCTGCAACACCACAGCTCCAGTGCTGCCAATGCCACCAGCCTGCTCACCGTGGCCCAGCTCGGCCGTGGCGCCCGGCTGCATCTGGGGGTGCTGGCCCCGGGCGACAGCCGCGCCAGCTTGCTGAGTCACCTGGCCATCAGCCAGGCCCCCGCCAGTGCCCTGCAGCTCACCACGGCCGTGGGCGGTTGGGCCTTGAGCCGCCTGGAGCCCCGCATCTGCCAGGTGGCAGGGGCGGCCCACACCCGCCTGCGGGCCCTGCAACTCGTGGACGGCCAGGACCTGGCGGACACCCACAGCCACGTGTGCTTTGAGGGGCCCGATGGCGAGCTCGACCAGCTCCACAAGGTGGTGGCCGATGGGGCTGGACGCAGCGTGTTCAACGGCGCTGTCCAGGTGCCCCGCAAGGCCCAGCAGACCAACGCCGCCCAGCTCAGCCGCACCCTGCTGCTCTCGGATCGGGCCCGGGTGGACACCAAGCCCGAGCTCGAAATCGTTGCCGACGACGTGAAGTGCGCCCACGGCGCCACCGTGAGCCGGCTGCAGCAAAGCGAACTCTTCTATCTGCAGAGCCGTGGCATCGGTGCCGATCAGGCCTCCAAGCTGCTGTTGCGGGGCTACTGCGATGAGGTGCTGCGGGAGCTGCCAGTGGCCGCGGCGGCTCTGAATCCCCTGCCGCTGCTGCTTCGGGAGCGTCCATGACCATGACAGCGTCCCCGGTGCAATCCGACCTGCACCCGTCCAACCCGTCTGCCGGCAATCTCGCCGCCCTCACCCGGCCCGACTTCCCCCTGCTGGCGCAAACGGCCTGCTTGGGCCAGCCGCTGATCTACCTGGATCACGCCGCCACCAGCCAGAAGCCCCGTCAGGTGCTGGCGGCCCTGCAGCACTACTACGACCATGACAACGCCAACGTGCACCGCGGCGCGCACCAGCTCAGCGCCCGGGCCACCGAGGGTTTTGAGGGGGCCCGCGCCAAGGTGGCGGCGTTTGTGGGGGCGGCCAGCCCGCGGGAGATTGTGTTCACCCGCAACGCCAGTGAGGCGATCAACCTGGTGGCCCGCAGCTGGGGTGAGGCCAACCTCGGCCCCGGCGATGAGGTGCTGCTCACGGTGATGGAGCACCACTCCAACCTGGTGCCCTGGCAGCTGCTGGCGGCCCGCACCGGCTGCGTGCTGCGCCATGCCGGCCTCACCAAGAGCGGCGAGCTCGATTTGGAGGATCTGCGCAGTCAGATCAACGAGCGCACCAAGCTGGTGAGCCTGGTGCAGGTGAGCAACACCCTCGGCTGCCTCAACCCGGTTGAGCCGGTGGTGGCTTTGGCCCACGCCGCCGGCGCCCTGGTGCTGGTGGATGCCTGCCAGAGCCTGCCCCACCTGCCGGTGAATGTGGCCCAGCTGGGCTGCGATTTTTTGGTGGCCAGCTCCCACAAGCTCTGCGGCCCCACGGGCATGGGCTTCCTCTGGGCCCGCGAGGCGCTGCTGGAGGCGATGCCCCCCTTCCTCGGCGGCGGCGAAATGATCCAGGACGTGTTCCTGGACCACAGCAGCTGGGCAGAGCTGCCCCACAAGTTTGAGGCGGGCACGCCGGCCATCGGTGAAGCGATCGGCATGGGTGCCGCCCTCGACTACCTCAGCGCCCTGGGTCTGGAGCGTATCCATACCTGGGAGCAGGTGCTCACCCGCCAGCTGTTCGATCGGCTGCAGGCGATCGAAGGCGTCCGCATCCTGGGCCCAACCCCGGAGCAACAGCCCGACCGGGGTGCCCTGGCCGCCTTCACGGTGGATGGCCTGCATGCCAACGACATCGCCGCCCTGCTCGATTCGGCCGGCATCTGCATCCGCAGCGGCCACCACTGCACCCAGCCACTGCACCGCCTCTACGGCATCCCCGGCTCAGCCCGCGCCAGCCTCAGCTTCACCACCACCCCCGAGGAGATCGACCGCTTCGCCGAGGAGCTGGAGGGCACGATCGCCTTCCTGCGCGAACACAGCTAACCCGAGCACAGCTGATCAGGCCGGGGTCAGCACCGCCAGGGCTTCAGCCTGGTGCTGGCCTTGCCAGGCCCAGCGCCAGTGCCAGCCTGCCGCCGCGGCGAGCGTTTCCATGGCGCCCCGTTCGGCCGGGATGTCGAAGCTGCTGAGGTGATCGATCACCTGGCTCTGCTGCTCCGCGGTGAGCCCCTCGCCTGGCTCGCGGAACACATCGGCCCAGAGCAGCAGCCCATCGGCGGTGATCCGCTGGCGCGCACCCCGCAAAAACGTGGTCTTCTCGGCGTCGCTGAGGTGATGGATGGCAAAGGCCGAATGGAGGATGGCGACGGGTGGACCCTCCGATTGGCTCCAGGCCAGCAGGTTGCCCTCCTGCCAGGTGCAGGGATAGGGCATGGGGCTCAGGGCCTTCTCGGCCAGGGGCAGCACGGCGGCGGTGAGATCCAGGCCGGTGTAGCTGCCCAGGGGCAGGCGCCTGAGCACGGGCGCCAGCAGGGCCAGATCGCCGCAGCCCAGATCCACCATCTCCGGCGGCGGCGCGCTGGCAGAACGTTGGGCCAGCCAGCCCTCAAGGGCGTTGGCTGTGGCTTGCGCCACGGCCCGGTGCTCCATCAGGTCGTGGCTCACCACCGCCCGGTAGGTGGCCCACTGCTGCGAGAAGAAGTCCATGGCGCCATCCTGATCGAGCCCCGGGCCCGAGATGGATGGCGAACAACCCGGTGATCCCGCAGCTGTGGATGGTGGTGTTGGGTGGCCGCGCGCCTGGCTGCCACATCGAGCTCCACGACGTGCGCTTCGTGGCCGGAGAGACCATCGAAGACACCATCCCGGAGCTGCGGCGGCAGTGGTTCGGGAGGCGTGAGGGCCTGCATTTGGACAGCTATCTGGCGGTGCGGGCGGTGGATGGCTGGGGGGTGCGTCTGGGGCGCGAGACGTCCGCGCCCCGGCCCGAGCGGCTTTGGTTTGTGAACCTGGGCGCCTACCGCTCCGACTCCCTCGCCGAGCTGCACCACTTCGGCCTGGTGGTGGCCCGCTCACCCCAGGCGGCCAAGGCGGCGGCCAAGCGGCAGTGGTTGCGGGATGCGTTGCAGCAGCACAAGGACGATCTGGCCGCGGTGGACGACTGCCTGGCGATTGAGCAGCTGGAGCTGCTGGGCGGTGAGCGCTGGCATGTGGAGCTGGAGCCCCACCCGGAGGGCCTCAGCCAGAGTCAGGTGCCGGATTGGTTTGGCTACCGGCCGATCTGAGCGGGCGGTGAAGGGGCGCTGGGGTGCTTGCAGCACGCTCTGAAAATTTGTACAGCCTGTACGGATTTCGGGACAGTCCATGTCGAGCCGGTTCTGGCTCGTTGTGGTTTGGGTCAGCAACGGGCGGCCTGCGCTCCCCCAGGGATGATCAAGGGCAGATCCGTCCCCTTTGCAGCAGCCATGAACATCGACGGCAAGGCCTGGCGCACAATCTGGCTGGAGCCCGATGGCGGCCCAGGGGGCGACGCGGTGGGCGTGATCGATCAGACGCTGCTGCCTCACCAGTTCACGACCCGCACCCTGCGTCGCTGCGATGAGGCCGCTGAGGCGATTCGCACGATGGTGGTGCGTGGGGCGCCCTTGATCGGCGTGACCGGGGCCTATGGGTTGATGCTGGCGTTGCAGGCGGATCCGAGCGATGCCTCCCTGGCGGCCGCGTTTGAGCAGCTCAATGCCACCCGGCCCACGGCGATCAACCTGCGCTGGGCGCTGGAGCGGGTGCGGGCCAAGGTGCAGTCGCTGCCGCCCGCCGAGCGCGCCGAGGCGGCCAAGGCCGAGGCCGCTGCCATCGCTGAGGAAGACGTGGCGATGTGCGAGGCCATCGGCGAGCACGGCCTGGCGATCTTCCAGCAGTTGGCGGCCCGCAAGCCCGGTGCCACGCTCCAGGTGCTCACCCACTGCAATGCCGGCTGGCTGGCGACGGTGGACTGGGGCACGGCCCTGGCGCCGATCTACAAGGCCCACCGCTCCGGGCTCAACATCCACGTGTGGGTCGATGAGACCCGCCCCCGCAACCAGGGCGCCAGCCTCACCGCCTTTGAGCTGGGCAAGGAGGGCGTGCCCCACACGGTGATCGTCGACAACGCTGGCGGTCACCTGATGCAGCACGGCCAGGTGGATGCGGTGATCGTGGGCACCGACCGCACCACCCGCCGCGGCGACGTGTGCAACAAGATCGGCACCTACCTCAAGGCCCTCGCAGCCCACGACAACAACGTGCCCTTCTATGTGGCCCTGCCCGCCTCCACCATCGACTGGACGATCGACGACGGCGTGGCCGAGATCCCGATTGAGGCCCGCAGCGCCGAGGAGGTGACCCTGATCCAGGGCCGACTCGCCACTGGCTCCGCGGCTGGAGAGCTCGCCTCGGTGCAGCTCAGCCCCGATGGCAGCCCTGGCTTCAACCCCGCCTTCGATGTGACCCCGGCTCGGTTGGTGTCAGGCCTGATCACCGAGCGCGGCGTGGCGGCCGCCAGCGAGGCTGGGCTGCGGGAGCTCTACGGCCGTGGCTGAGTGGACCACCGAAGGGCAGGTGCGCCAGGAGCTGCTGGCGTCCACGCGGCGCCTGAGTGCCGCTGGGCTCAATTCCGGCACCTCCGGCAATCTCTCGGTGCGGATCGAGGGCGGCCTGTTGATCACCCCCAGCTCCGTTCCCCCGGAGCAGATGGGACCTGAAGACCTGGTGGCGATCGATCACCAAGGTCAGCCCCTGGCTGGCCGGGTGATGGTGCCGGGCCGCAGCCCCTCGTCCGAGTGGCGCCTGCATGCCGATCTGCTACGCCAGCGGCCGGAGATCCAGGCCGTGGTGCACTGCCACTCGATCCACGCCACGGCGCTGGCCTGCCACGGCCGCGGCATCCCGCCCTTCCACTACATGGTGGTGCAGGCCGGCGGCCCCGACATCCGCTGCGGCGGCTACGCCACCTTCGGCAGCCAGGCGCTCTCGGATCTGGCGGTGGCGGCCCTGGCGGATCGCCAGGCGTGCCTGCTGGCCCACCATGGTCAGGTGACCCTCGGCGCCACGCTGGCGCAGGCCCTGGCCCTGGCGATCGAGCTGGAAACCCTGGCGCAGATGTATGTGGCGGCGCTGCAGCTGGGCGAGCCGCCGCTGCTCAGCGAAGCCGAAATGGGGCGGGTGGCCGAGCAGATGCGGCTGCGCCACTACGGGGTGATGGGGGCCTGAACGGCGAGTTTTCAGTCGATTCATGCATAGGGCAGCCCCCAAACCACCCGCCGGCGCACACCACCGCGCGCGATCCCTGCGGCAGGCGAGGGGCGTGCTATCCAGTACTGGTGTACTAAGTGCTGAGCGGCGAGGGCTCGGTGTGGGTAGGGTTTTGGTCTACGACATCCAGGGCTGGATCACCCTCCTTGTCGGCGCGCTGCTTGCCCTGATCACGCTGTTTACCTACTGCGGCCATGTCGACATCCCAGGCGCTGGACCCATCCCCCTCAATCAGCAAGCAGGAGTACTACTCCTCGCTGCCCTGGTTCCGGCGTTGCTTGGCGTAGATGCAGTCTTCTCCGAAGGAGTTGCTGAATTGGCGACCTCGAATCGCATCAGAATCGATCCATCAACCCAAGCCCCGCTCATGACCGCTCCAACTTCTCCTCTGATCAGCTGCACGCCAGGCGTGCGCAGCGGCAAGCCATGCCTGGCTGGCACGCGGATCACGGTGTCTGATGTGCTCGAGTATCTCGCCAGCGGCATGAGTCAGGAGGAGATCCTTGCGGATTTTCCTGATTTGAAGGCTGCACACATTCAAGCGGTGTTGCGTTATGCCGCTGAACGTGAAAAGCGTCTCAGCGAGCTCACGATTGCTTGATCCGGGCAATGCCGGCTCCTTTGCTATTGGATGAAAATCTGAGTCCACGGTTGGTCAACTCGCTTGCCAGCCAGTTTCCAGGAAGCATTCATGTGCGTGATGCTGGTCTCAAGGGACAGAGCGATGAGAAGATCTGGTCTTTTGCGGCCAACAAGGGATTGATTATCACCACCAAGGACGACGACTTTCGAAGCTTGAGTCTGCTGCTTGGGGCTCCACCGAAAGTGATCTGGCTGGTGGTTGGCAATACCAGCACTGCAGAAATTCTGTGCATCCTGTTGGCCAACGCTACGGCCATCACTGCCTTCATCGCCGAGCCCACCACGGCCCTGCTCACACTTCGCAGGCCCTAACGAAACAAGGAATCCAGCACTCGAGAAAGGCAGGGCCCGCACCCCTGAGCGGCTGCCAAGGCAGTCCCGGTTATGACGTGTCGCTGCATCGCGTCATCGCCTGTTGACCCGTTGATGGGCTGGTCATCAAGACGGACGCCGGCGCGGCCAGGCCCCCGATCACCCCCGCCGCACCGCCAGCCCGAAGCCAAGGGCCGCCAGGGTAAGCAGCGCTGCCAGGGCGGTCCAGAGCGGCAGGCCCAGGCTCACCAGGGCGATCGGCGCGAAGGCCGTCACCAGGCCGCCGCCCAGGAAGGGCTCAAACACCAGCTGCTTGAACGAAAACGCCTCCAGCACGCCGCTGCGGCCGTAGGGATCGGCCATGCGCAGCAGCAGCAGGCCGGTGGCGGTCACGCCCGTGCCCTGGCCGAAATCGGCGATCGCCCGCTCAAACCAGGCATCGCCAAACAGCCGCGGCGCCAGCCACCAGAACACCGCCAGGTTCCAGGTCAGCCCTAGCAGCGCCAGCGCCGTAAACGGCAGCCAGGCTTCCTCCAGCAGTGGCAGGTTGAGGCTGGCCATCGCTGCGGTGATCAGCACGTCCATCGCCAGGGCACCCAGGCTGTGCTGCAGGGGCGCGTTGGCCAGTTGGGGTTTGCCGGCCCGCTGCAGCAGCAGCTGCACCACCAGTCCGCCCACCATCGCCAGCGGAAACAGCGGCACCGCCTTCAGCAGCGGCCAGCTGGCCACCAGCGCCTCCTTGAGCAGTACCCCCAGCCCCACCGCCGCGCCGATCAGGGCCAGGTTGATGGTGAGTGCATCGATCGTGGGCGAGGGGCCGGCCGGCAGGAGCGGCCGGCGGGCGGGTTCGTCCCCCAGCGCCTGGGCACTACTGCTCCCAGGCGCGCCGCTGCTCACCAGCCAGCGGCGGCGCCGGCCGATCACCACCAGGCTGCTGCCGATCAGCACGGCCGCCAGCACGCCCACCGTGGCCATCGCCAGCCCCAGGGCCTCGCCGCTGGCCAGGCCCAGCTCCGCGAAGCTCGGGCCCATGCCGGCGGCCGTGCCGTGGCCGCCCTCGAAGCCCACCTCGATCAGGCAGGCCATCAGCGGGTTGGTGCCCAGCAGCGGCTGCAACACCAGCAGCAGCGCCAGCCCGCCGACCAGGTATTGGCCGAAGCCCAGCACCATGCCGAAGGCCACCTGGCTGGCGGCCCGTTGCCACAGCTGCCGCGGGCTGGGCAGTGCCTGGCCCAGAAACAACGTGGCAAACACCACCGTGATCAGCACCCCGGGCGTCTGGCTCCAGACCGCATAGACGCGCGCGGGAAACAGCTGCAGCGGGCTGAAGGGGCCGATCGCCAGCCCCAGCAGCCCGGCGATCAGCGCCTCGGGCAGCCCCAGCCGCTGCAGGATCTTCAGCCGCTGGCGCAGGGCCGTGGCCAGCAGCAGCAGCAGGCTCAGGGCCGCAAAGGCCAGCAGCACATCGAAGAGTTTCATGCCCGCCCCGCCCCCAGGGCCAGGGCCAGACCGCTCCAGAGCAACGTGAGCGCCAGGCAGGCGCTGCCCCACAGCGGCAAGCCCCAGCTGTGCAGCGCCAGGGGTGCCGCCACCGTGACCATCCCGCCGGCCAGCACGGGTTGCAGCAGCAGCTGCTTGATTGAAAAAGCTGGGATTGCTTCACTGCGGCCATCGGGGTCGGCCATGCCCAGCAGCAGCAGGCCGCTGGCGGCTACGCCGGTGGCCTGGCCAAATTCAATCACCGCCCGTTCAAACCAGCCCGACGGCAGGACCCGTGGTGCCAGCACCAGGATCACCAGCAGGTTCCAGGCCAGGCCAAAGCCGCTCAGCACCAGCAGCGGCAGCCAGTTGGCCTGCAGCAGCGGCAGGTTGAGCCCGGCGGTGGCCGCCGCGATCAGCAGGTCGGTGGCCAGGGCGCCCAGGCCGCTCTGCAGGGCCGGCACGGCCAGCTGGGCTCTGCCGCTGCGCTCCAGCGCCAGGCGCACCAGCAGCGAGCCTCCGAGGGCCAAGGGGTACACCGGCAACGCATCGATCACGGTGCGGAGCACGCCACCGGCAGGTTCGGCCAGCCGCTCCAGCCCAGCCAGCAACACCACGCCGATGCCCACGGCGATGCCCACCAGGGCCAGGTTGGCCGCCAGCTGCCGCAGCCTCTCACCCCAGGCGGGGGCCGCCAGCGCCGGCGTCGCAGCGGACTCGGGCAGCACACACAGCGGTGCCCCGGCCTCGGCGGCCAGCAGCCAGCCCTGCCCCTGGGCCAGCACCACCAGCAAGCCACCCACCACGGTGGAGCTCAGCAGCCCCACGGTGGCCATGGCCAGACCCAGGTCGGTGCCGCCGGCAAAGCCCAGATCGGCGTAGATCGGCCCCATCACCGCGGCGCTGCCGTGGCCGCCCTCGAACCCCACCTCGATCAAGCAGGCCATCAGCGGATCGGCCCCCAGCCAGGGGCCCAGCACCAGCAGCACCGCCATGGCGCCCACCACGTATTGGCCAAAGCCCAGCGTCAGGCCCAGCAGGGTCTGGGCGGCCGCCGGCTTCCACAGCTTGGCCAGATCCGGCAGGGGCCGGCCCAGCATCAAGGTGCCAAATACAAAGGTGAGCAACACCATCGGCAAGCGCGCCCACAGCATTTCCACCGGCGCCGGCAGCACCGGCCAGGGGCCATAGGGGCCCAGCAGCAGCCCCAGCACCCCGGCCACCAGCGCCGCCGGCAGACCGATGCGCTGCAGCCCCAGCGCCGGACCGATCGCCCGCCCCAGGGCCACCAGCCCCCCCAGCACCGCCATCGCCAGGGCCAGCAGCAGGGGGCCGTGCAGGCTGCTCACAGCTGAAAGTGGCGCCGGAAGAACGCCTCCGTGGCCTCCAGCACCTGGATCCGCACGCTGCCGCTGCGGAAGCCGTGGCCTTCGCCGGCAAAGCGTTGCACCTCCACCGCCAGGTCATTGGCCTCCAGCGCCGCCGCCATGCGCTCGGTCTGCTCGGGCGGCACCACCAGGTCGTCGAGGCCCTGGAAAAAGATCACCGGGCAGGAGATTTGATCGGCGTGGGCCAGGGGTGAGCGGGCCTCGTAGGTGGCTTGGGCCTCGGGCCAGGGGCCGATCAGGCCATCGAGATAGCGGGCTTCAAAGCGATGGCTCTCACGCGCCAACGCGCTGGGGTCGGTGACGCCGTAGCGGCTCGCGCCGGCGCGAAAAACGTCTGTGAAGCAGAGGGCGGCCAGGGCAGTGAAGCCACCGGCACTGCCGCCTTCGATGGCGATGCGTTTACCGCTGGCTTTTCCCGTTGCCACCAGGGCATGCGCGGCGGCGGCGCAGTCGGCCACATCCACCACGCCCCACTGGCCATCGAGCCGCTCGCGGTAGGCCCGCCCGAAGCCGGTGGAGCCGCCGTAGTTCACATCCACCACGCCCCAGCCCCGCGAGGTCCAGAACTGAATGGCCAGGCTCAGACCTCGCCGCGCCATGGCGGTGGGGCCGCTGTGGCCCTTCACCAGCAGGGGCGCTTCGGGGTGGGCACCGCCCACCGGGGGGTAAAACCAGGCGTGGGTGCGGGCTCCGCCGTGGCCGGCAAACCAGAGCGGCTCGGGTGCGCTGATCGCCTCCGGGGGCAGTGGGCAGGCGGCCACCGGCGTGTGATGCCAAACGCCCGTGTCGAGGTCCAGTTCCAGCAGTCCCTCCGGGCTGCTGGGGTTGCTGGCGATCGCCACCAGCGTCCCGGCGTCGGCGCTCAGCCCGGCCAGATCATCGAAGGGTTGCTCCAGGGGCTCCCAGGCCCTCGGCGTACCCACCCGGTCTGGCGTCAGATGCACCCGCCCCAGCTGCCAGGCCCCCTCCCGGCAGGCCGCGGCGATCAGTTGCTGGCCGTCCCAGGCGGTGGTGCGCATGCCATACACCCACTGGGGCATGGCGAATTCGGCCTCCAGCGGCAGCAGGGCCTGCCAGGTGCCGGTGGCGGTGTCGAGTCGCTGCAGGTTCCACCAGCCTGAGGCGTCGCTGGCCACCACCAACTCGGTGGGACTGATCCAGAGGGGCTGAAACACCGAGACCGCCGCGGTCTCGTCGGTGCTGGCTGCGCCTGGCCCGGAGCCTGCCACCGGCCGCGCCCCCTCCAGTTCCCCGTCTGCTGTCACGGTCGCGAGCCACAGCTGGCTGCGCTGCCAGGGCATGAAGGGCTGCTGCCATTCCACCCAGGCCAGCTGGCCGCCATCGGGGCTGAGGGCGGCGTAGCCGCAGAAGTCGGCTGGCTGATGCAACCGTTGCGGTTCGCCGCCGGCCAGGGGCACCGCCACCAGTTGGTCGCGGCCCTCGGCCTCCATCACGCCCAGCCAGCGCCGCCGGGGACCATCGATCAGTCCATCGGCGAACCCCCGTGGCCCTGGGGTGGTGAGCCGCCGCGGGGCGCCGGGCAGATTCAGGTGCCAGAGGCAGCGGTCGCCGTCGTCGACGAACACCAGATCGCTGCCTGAGGCCGCATAGACGCCGCCGCCGTATTCGTGCACGCGGCTGCGCAGGTTGCAGGGGTTTGGGGTGAGCTCAACCCCGGCGCCGCCCCCGGCCGGCTGCAGCATCAAGGTGGTGCGGCCCTGCTCCTGGGGGCGCTGTTCCAGCCACAGCAGTCGCCCATCGCGCAGCAACGGTTCCTTGAGGCTGGGGGTGCGTCCCTCCACCAGCGCCGCGGCCAGGGGTTCGGCCGGCCTCCTTCTGGTTGCGGCGGTGCTCAACGGGGTGCTCGGGGTTGGGTTCAACGGGGTGTTTGACGGAGCGTTGCACAAGGCGTTGCACAAGGTGCTTCAAAGGGCTGGCCAGCCAGGCCCCCCAGCCGCCCGCTTTATGATGGTGTGCAACGTTTTAAGTATCCCGTTGGCGCGCAGTTCCGCCGGTAGCTTTGCCCAGATGGCGCGCTCCGCCGTGCAGGCCACCCGCGGCGTCCAGGTGCCCAAGGTGGCCCTGGATGAGCCCCCCCTCACCATCCACACCCTGGGCGATGCGGCGCTGCGCGCCCCCGCCAAGCGCATCAGCAAGGTGGATGAGAGTGTGCGGGATCTGGCCCGCGACATGCTGCGCAGCATGTACAGCGCCCACGGCATTGGCCTGGCCGCCCCCCAGGTGGGGGTGCACAAGCAGCTGCTCGTGATCGATCTGGATCCCGAAAATGCCGCCACGCCGCCGATGGTGCTGATCAACCCGGAGATCGGCTCCTTCGGGGCCGCCATCGAGACCTATGAGGAGGGCTGCCTGAGCATCCCCGGTGTCTATCTGAACGTGGTGCGTCCGGCTGCCGTGGAGGTCACCTACCGCGATGAGATGGGCCGGCCCCAACGGGTCAAGGCCGATGGCCTGCTGGCCCGCTGCATCCAGCACGAGATGGATCACCTCAATGGGGTGCTGTTTGTCGATCGGGTCACCGATGAGCTCAGCCTCAACGAGGGCCTTCAGGAGAAGGGCTTCCAGCGCGCCGACGTCCACTCCATTCGCTGAGCACGATCCATGCCGATGAAACCGCTGGCTGGGGTGTTTCTGGCCCTTGCCTGTTTGCTGGGAATTGCTTCTACGGGGTCGGTGTTTGAGCTGGCCTATGGCGATCCCGACCTGGGGGTGTCCACCACCCGTTGGATTCTGGGCCTGAGCCTGCCGGGCACCGTGGTGGCGCTGGTGCTGGCCATTCGCATCAACAAGCCGGCTTAGCTCGGGCCGGCCGCCATGCATACGATTGCGTTCACCGATTCCCCGGATGCCGTGATGCGATTGCCAGCTCTGCGCGCCCGTTCGCTCCCCTTGGCGGCCTGTGCGGCTGTCCTGAGTGCCGGCAGCGTCAGCCCGGCGATGGCCAGCGCCTTGTTCCAGGCGGTCGACCTGAGCCAGGAGCGCTTCGTTCTGGTGGCGGCGCCGATCGGGGATGGCACCCGCGCCCAGCTCAACATCTACGAGCAGCTCAAACCCACCCGCCCCTGTTTTGCGGTTGCCCCCGGGGCGCCTGCTGCCGTCGAACCCCTGCTGGCCACGTTTGATTTCAGCGGGATCTGCAGCCGATTCATCGACGCCAATGGCTACTCGGTGCGGGTTGGGGGCGACGATCTGGCCGCCAGCTATCGGCTCACAGTGGTGCGCCAGAGCGGCGACAACGTTCTGCTGGCTGTCCCCACCAAGGCCGGCGCGGGGCCGGAAATGGTGGTTGCCCGCACCCAGGGTCCAGGCACCGGTTTCCTGCAACTGGTGTTTGAACCCGGATGGCAGCTCAAGCGCCGTGCCTACGGCGGCCGTGCCCTCGGCCACGTGTACCTCTACCGCGAAGCCTGGCCGGCTTCTGCGGGTGCCGCTGGCGACTGAGTCTGGCCTGTGCCCGAGCGGGCCCAGGGACAAGCGGTTGCTACATTGGCCAACTCCGTGAGCACTGCAGCGCTTCATGACTCAGGTCACTGTCGGCGAAAACGAAGGGATTGAATCGGCCCTCCGCCGTTTCAAGCGCCAGGTGTCCAAGGCGGGCATCTTTGCCGACCTCAAGCGTCTGCGGCACCACGAGACCCCCGTCGAGAAGTACAAGCGCAAGGCTCAGCAGCGCCGCCGCCGCCGCTGATTTGCACGATCCGGTTCAGCGACCCTGGTCAAACGAGCGGTAGGTGAGGGCTTCGGCAATGGCCTCCGCGCCAATCCGCTCTTGGTCGGCCAGGTCGCTGATCGTTAGGGCGACGCGCAACAGGCGTGCTCCGGCGCGTGCGCTTAGCTGCCGCTGCTGAAGAGCGGCTTCCCAGAGGTTTAAGGCCTCACTGTCGAGCTGCACCACCTGCTCCAATTGCCCTCCGGGAATGCGGCTGTTGGTGCAGCCCGAGGGATTGCGTCTGGACATCTGCAACCGGGCGCGTTGCACCCGTTGCCGCACGACGGCTGTGGATTCGGCCTTGGCCTCGGCCGTCTTGCCGGCTGCCGGGTTTCCAGTGCTCCTCTGGCTGCGGAAGGGGGCCGTTAGGGCTTCGCTCGACGGCCGGCGCATCACCACCTGCAGGTCAATGCGATCCAGCAGCGGCCCGGACAGCCGGCCCCAGTAGCGCCGCCGCTGCCCTTCGCCGCAATTGCAGCTGCGTTCTGGATCCCCAAACCAGCCGCAGGGGCAGGGGTTGGCGGCGGCCACCAGGGTGATTCGGCAGGGGAAGCGGGTTCGCTGGCGGGCGCGGTGGATCCACACCTCTCCGTCTTCGAGGGGCTGGCGCAGTTGGTCGAGCACGGCCCGGCGAAATTCGGCCAGTTCATCGAGAAACAGCACCCCATGGTGAGCAAGGGCCAATTCACCAGGCCGGGGCTGGGCTCCGCCGCCGATCAGCCCAGGGGCGGAGCAGCTGTGATGGGGGCTTCGAAAGGGGCGGGTTTGCAGCAGGCCCTGGCTGCTGTCGAGCAATCCGGCCACCGAGTGGATCGCCGTCAGCTCCAGGGCTTCGGCGGGATCGAGGGGCGGTAGCAGCTGGGCGAGGCGCTGGGCCAGCATCGTTTTGCCGCTGCCAGGCGGGCCGCACAGCAGCAGGTGGTGCCCTCCGGCAGCAGCGATCTCCAGGGCGCGGCGCCCATGGGCCTGTCCCTTGACGTCGGCCAGATCCTCGGCTGGCCGCTCGGGCGGGGCCGGTTGGGGCGTGGAGAATCCTTTGCGGGCTTGATGGGGGGCTTTGGGGTGCTGCAGCCGCCAGAGCACCTGGCCCAGATCGCTCGCTCCCCACACCGGCAGACCCTCCACCAGGGCGGCTTCCCAGGCATTGGCCTCGGGCACCACCAGGGCCCTGGCGCCATGCAGGCGGGCCGCGATGGCGATGGCGAGAACACCCCGGATTGGCCGCAGCGCACCGTCGAGGCCCAGCTCTGCGGCACTCCACACCCCATCGCAGCAGGTCTCGCCCAGCTGGCCACTGGCCAGCAGCAGTCCCAGGGCAATGGGTAGGTCGAAGCCTGGACCCTCCTTGCGTAGGTCGGCTGGGGCCAGGTTCACCACCACCCGCGTCAGGGGAACTTTCAAGCCGCTGTGGCGCAGGGCCGAGCGCACCCGCTCCCGGGCTTCCTGCACCGCCGCGTCGGCCAGGCCCACCAGCTGCAGGCCCGGCAATCCCGGGGCGAGATCCACCTCCACCAGCACGGGGCTGGCGTCCAGCCCCCGTAGAGCCGCGGTCTTGCACCGTGCCAACATCACGCCTTCGGCCACTACAGCGTTAGTGCCCGAGCTGTCTCACCCCGACTCCACCTCGACGCCCCTTGCTGCGATGGCCAGCTCCGCCGATCCGGCCCCGACTGACACGATCTTTGCGCGCATCCTCCGCGGCGAGATCCCTTGCGATCAGGTGTATGCCGACGAGCACTGTCTGGCCTTTCGCGATGTGGCACCCCAGGCTCCCGTGCATGTGCTGGTGATCCCCCGCGAGCCCATCACCCAGCTGTCCGAGGCTTCAGAGGAGCACCAGCTGGTGTTGGGCCATCTGTTGCTGGTGGCCGCGCGGGTGGCGCGCCAGGAGGGGCTGGAGTCGTTCCGCACCGTGATCAACAGTGGCGCCGAGGCGGGCCAAACCGTGTTTCACCTGCACGTGCACGTGATGGGTGGGCGTCCCCTGGCCTGGCCGCCGGGCTAAGGGCCAGCCCAGCCACAATGCCCTGACCTGAGCCACTCCATGAATCCCCTCAAGGCCCTTCGCGTTCAGCTGGCCAAGCTGCAGCGCCTGGCCCAGCCCTACTTCCTGCCGGTAGACGACGGCCAGGGCTGGCAGTTTTTGCTGCTTGTGGTCGCCTTGCTCGCCGTGGTGGTTGGCAGCACTCTGCTGCTGCTCACTGGCGTGTTGGCCCTCAGCGGAGCGCTGATTCCCGAGCTGCGCAGCCGTTTTCTGCCGGGGGTGCCCGAGCAGGTGGCCGCGATCTGGCGCAGCCCGATCGGCCCGCTGGTGATGGTGTTTCTGGCCGGGGGCCTGGGCTGTTTCGTGGCCCTGCGCAGCAAATTGCGCCAGGGGCGCTGGCTGCCGTGGCTGCTGATGGGGGTGATCACCTTGCTGATCCTGGTGATCAATGGAATCAATGTGGGGATCAGCTATATCGCACGCAACATTGAAAATGCTCTGGTGGCCTACAAGGCCGATGAGTTTTGGAAGATCGTTGCGATTTACGCCTTCTGCCTGGTGTTGGCCTTGCCGATTCGCGCGATCCAGAGCTATCTGATTCCGAAGCTCGGTCTGCTCTGGCGAGAATGGTTAAGTGGGCGCCTGCTGGGCCGCTATCTCTCCAACCGTGCCTACTACGTTCTCAATCCGAATGATGAGTCGCTGGAGGAAATCGACAACCCAGATCAGCGGATTTCCCAGGACGCGGCGAGCTTCACTGGCACGAGTCTGAGTGTCACCGTCGAGATCATCTCGGCCCTGCTCACCTTTGTGAGCTTCATCATTGTGCTCTGGACCATCAGCGACCAACTGGCGTTGGTGCTGTTGGCCTATTCGGTGGGTGGTACGGCCCTGATTGTGTTCGCAAGCCGCAAGCTGGTGAATCTGAACTATCAGCAGCTCAAGCTCGAGGCGGATTTCCGCTACGGGCTTGTTCACATTCGTGACAACGCCGAATCGATTGCGTTCTATCGCGGTGAGCAGCAGGAAGCCCGGGAGGCGGAGCGCCGGCTGGGCGGGGCGATTCGCAACTACGACCGACTGATTGTTTGGGAGGCGCTGATCAGTGTGATCCAGCGCTCCTACGACTACTTCTCCCGCTTTCTGCCGTGGTTGGTGATCGCGCCGATCTACTTCGCCAAGGAGGTGGATTTCGGTGTGTTCGGTCAGGCCAGCATCGCCTTCAGTCAGGTGCTGTTTTCGGTCAGCTACATCGTGAACAACATCGATCGACTGGCCGCTTTCTCCGCTTCGATCAGCCGGCTGGAGGGGTTCCAGGGCAAGGTGGAGGCGATCGGCACCGAGGCCGCCGCGCTGCAGGCCCAGCTCGCCGCCACCAGCCGCGGTCGCGACGATGGCACGATCCTGGTGAGCCACGTGGATCTGGTGCCACCTCGCACCAACCGCACCCTGATCCGTGATCTCAGCCTCGAAGTGGATCGGCACCAACGCCTGTTGGTGGTTGGCCCCTCGGGCTGCGGCAAAACCTCGTTCCTGCGCATGGTGAGCGGGCTGTGGCCGCCGGCGGCCGGCCGGGTGGAGCGGCCGAGCGAAGGGGAGCTGCTGTTCATCCCTCAGAAGCCCTACATGCTGCTGGGCAGCCTGCGGGAGCAGCTCTGTTATCCCCTTCAGCCCGATCGGTTCAGTGACGACCAGCTGCGCCATGTGCTCGAGCAGGTGCGGCTGCCCGACCTGGTGCAGCGCTACCCCGACCTCGACATCATTCAGGACTGGCCTCGGCTGCTCTCTTTGGGCGAGCAGCAGCGCCTGGCCTTTGCCCGGCTGCTGCTGAATTCCCCCCGGTTCGTGGTGCTCGATGAGGCCACCAGTGCCCTGGATGTGGCCACCGAGCGGCACCTCTACGCTCTGCTCACCGAGCGCGACATGGCCTTTGTGAGCGTGGGACACCGCCCCACCCTCACCGCCTTCCACGACACCGTGCTGGAGCTGGATGGCTGTGGCCATTGGCGACTGTTGCCCGCGGCCGGCTATGACGTTGGCCGCCACGCCTGATCGTTTGTCTGATTCCGTGCCTGATCCGATGCCTGATCCGACCCCGGCCACCAGTGCCACCACCACGAGTGCTCCCAGCTCTAGTGCCACCACCCAAGATGTGCCGGCCTTCGGCTGGAGCGGCTACGCCGAGCGGGTCAATGGCCGCTTCGCCATGGTGGGTTTTGCGGCCGTGCTGCTGATCGAAGCTCTCAGCGGCGACACCTTCCTGCGCTGGGCGGGCTTGGTGCCCTGAGCACTGTGCTTGAGCCCGGCGCCCTGATCAGGGAATCTGCACCAGGTCCACCTGCCAGAGGCCGCCCCGGCTCACCTGCACCGCGAGTTGGCGGCCATCGGCCTGAAGCTGCACCTGGCGGGGAACGCCGCTCGGCACCATGGCGATGGGCTGCAGGCTTTGCAGTGAGCGCCGGTAGAGCACCAACTCGGTGCGTCCTTCCAGCTGCCGCACCAGGGCGATCCGCTCGCCGGCCGCATCGACGCTGACGCTCACCGGCTGGGCATCGGCGCGGTTGAGTCCCGGCACCGGCACGGGCTGCTGGCGGTCCAGATCCAGCAGCAGCACCTGTTCGCGTCCGCCCCGGCCGCTGATCAGGGCCAGCCAGCGCCCCGACAGGGCTGGATCCCGGTTGGCGCCCAGAGCCTCGATCCGGCCGTTGAGCGGTCCGATCGGCATGGGCACCGGGCCCAGGCAGCCTGTCAGCAGCAGCCCCAAAACGCAGGCGGGCACAAGCAATCTCATGGCGCGGTGCCCAGCCCGCCGCCCTGGAGGGCGATGCCGCCGGGCAGGTCGGGCTCCAGCAGGTTGCTCAGGTCAAACAGCTGCACCCGCCACTGGCCTCCTTGGGCCACCTGCACGGCCAGCCGGCGCCCCTCCGGCGCCAGGCTGATCCGTACGGCGGTGCGATCGGCTGGCAAGGGCAGACGATGCAGGGCTCCGGTGGCCCTGTCTTCGATCAGCGGCAGCCGCTGGTTGCCTTGCTGCACCAGGGCGGCGACGTAGCGCCCGTTCCAACTCAGCGAGGGGGAGCTGTGGGGCTGGTGATTTTGGAAGTGGCGCAACCGCACAACCCGCCCGCTGGGCTGCTCCTGCAGCAGCAGCGTGGCGCGACCGCCGCGCTCCACCACGGAGGCCAGCCAGCGTCCCTGGCCGCTGAGAGCAGGCTCCTGGCGGCTGGTGGCGCTGAGCACCCCGGCGGGTCCGGCATTGCGCCGCGGCAACCATGCCCCGGCGTCACAGCCTGCCAGCAGACACACCAGGCCAGCCGCCAGCCGGCGGTTTGCAGCGGAGCGGGTCAGTCGTCGAAGCGGGAGCTGTTGTCCCGCGGGCGGGGCTCGGGACTGATGGGGGGCTTCACCGGGGTGAAGTCGGCGTCGCTGATGGCGTCAGCCTTGCTGATCGGCGAGCCCTGGGGCACACCGGCAGGCCCGCGGGATGGAGGGGCCATGGAGGGGCCAGCGCCTTCGGGGCTGGTGGGGCGTCGGGTTGAGCGGGGCATGGCCTCGCTGGCGGCCACCGGTCGGCTGCCGCGACGCGGCTCAACGGCACCGTCGCGCTCGCGCCGGCGCGCACCAAAATCAGCGGCAGGGCGCGTGGTGCTGCCGGCGGCGCTGTAACGGCTGCGGCCAGGGCGATCTGTGCCTTCGCCGGCCTGGGCCTGGGGCGCCCAATCATCCTGAGGTGGGCGACGGCTTGCGGCTCGTTCGGGGATGGCGGCCCGGCTGGGGCGGCGGGCCCGGTAGAAGTCGTCGTCGTCCGACTCCTCCTCGCGGGAGGGAATGCGCCGGCGCAGGGGTTGGGGCTCGTCGAAGCGATCCACCTCGCTCTCGCCCCAGGTGCGTCCACCCATGCGGGGGCGATAGGGGCCAGGCGCCGGCACCGGCTCGTCGTCGTCGAAGTAGGACGAGCGCCTCGCCTGCTCGGTGGTCACCCCCCGCAGCCGCACACTCTCGTAGGCGAAGAAGACGGTGGTGCCGGCGAGCAGAAACTGGCCAAACTGCAGGATCGGATCAAGGCGCCAACCCTGGAAGAACAGGATGCCGCCGCACAGCAGACCCACCGCGGCGAAGAAGACGTCGTAGTCGCGGGCCAGGGCGGGCTTGAAGCTGCGCATGAAGTAGAGCAGCGCACCGCCCACCGCCAGCACGATGCCCACGATGCTGGCCCAATTCAGGCTGGCATTAACCACGGTGTTTCACCCGTCGGACCGTTACGCCACTGTAGGCAGCCAGGCCAGGGGGATCAGAGCTTGCGGTCGAGGCGGTCGTTCTGGCTGATCAGCACCAGGGCGATGGTGATCGGCACCACCACGATCACGGCACCAGCAACGAGGCTGCTCAGGAAGTTGGCGAGGGAAGGCGTCATGGCGGGGCCAGCTCTCAGGCATCAAGCGTCGGGGAATCCTAGGCAGTGGCGGCGGCTTCCTACGCTGCAGGCCCAGCTGCTTAGAGCTTTGTGACGGCCCTGCCCCCCACGTTCTCGTCCTGGTTGCCGGTGCTCTCTGGGCTGCACCTGGCTCTGGGGTTGGGGCTGGCGCTCTGGACGCTGTTGTTTCTGTTTCGGATCGTGCTCACCTGGTATCCCCAGGTGGACCTGAGTCGGGGCGCGATGCGTCTGATCGGGGCCCCGACCGAGCCCCTGCTGGCCGTTACGCGGCGCCTGATCCAGCCGATTGGCGGGGTGGATGTCACTCCGGTGGTCTGGGTGGGTCTGCTCAGCCTGGTACGCGAGCTGTTGGTGGGCCAGCAGGGATTGGTCAGCCAGGTGCTGATGCGGGCCCAGGCCGGTTTGGTGGGCTGAGTTCAGGCCGGGGGCAGCATTTCCTGCTCAACAAATTTGGTGTGCACATCGCCAGAGAGGAATTCCGGCCGGTCCAGCAGCTGCAGGTGGAAGTCGATCGTGGTGGGGATGCCCGTGACCGCACATTCGGAGAGGGCCCGCCGCAGCCGCTTGAGGGCATGCTCACGATCGGTGCCCCACACGATCACCTTGCCGATCAGGGAGTCGTAGAAGGGCGGAATCTCGTAGCCCGTGTACACGTGGCTATCGACCCGCACGCCAGGGCCGCCGGGGGGTAGCCAGCCGGTGATTTTGCCGGGGGCAGGGCGGAAGTTCTGGCGGGGGTCTTCAGCGTTGATGCGCACCTCGATGGCATGGCCGCAGAGCTTGATCTGGTCCTGGGTCACAGAGATCGGTTCGCCGCCGGCGATGCGCAGTTGCTCGGCGATCAGGTCGACCCCGGTGACCATTTCGGTGACCGGGTGCTCCACCTGGATGCGGGTGTTCATCTCCATGAAGTAGAAGGCGCCGCTGCGGTCGACCAGGAATTCCACGGTGCCGGCGCCCTCGTAGCCGATGGTGCGGGCGGCGGCCACGGCGGCCTCGCCCATCTGGCGGCGCAGGTCGGCATTGATGGCCACGCTGGGGGCCTCTTCCAGCAACTTCTGGTGGCGGCGCTGGATCGAGCAGTCGCGCTCGCCGAGGTGCACCACGTTGCCGTGGCGATCGGCCAGCACCTGCACTTCCACGTGCCGGGGCCGGTCGATGAACTTCTCCATGTAGAGCCCCGGGTTGCCGAAGGCTGCTTCGGCCTCGCCCTGGGCGGCTTTGAACAGGCTCTCGAGCTGGTCGGGCCCGGGCACCAGGCGCATGCCCCGGCCGCCGCCGCCGGCGGTGGCCTTGATCATCACCGGATAGCCCATCTCCGCCGCCAGCCGGCGGGCCTCGTCCACGCTCTGCAACAGCCCTTCGCTGCCAGGGATGGTGGGCACGCCCACCTGCTGCATGGTGGCCTTGGCCGTGGACTTGTCGCCCATCGAGCGGATCGCCTCCGGCGACGGGCCCACAAAGGTGAGTCCGTGGTCGGCGCAGATCTCGGCGAAGCGGTCGTTTTCCGCCAGAAAGCCGTAGCCGGGGTGGATGGCGTCGGCGCCCCGGGAGGTGGCCGCCGCCAGGATGTTGGGAATGTTGAGATAGCTCTTGCTGCTGGGCGCCTCGCCCACGCACACCGCTTCATCAGCGAGCTGCACGTGCAGCGCGTTCTTGTCCACCGTGCTGTAAACCGCCACGGTGGGGATCCCCAGCTCCCGGCAGGTGCGCAGGATCCGTAAGGCAATTTCGCCACGGTTGGCGATCAGCAACTTGCCGATGGACATCCGCGGCGACTCAGCAGAACCAGGCCAGTGCGGACTGTATCAGTGCTGCTACAGCCCGCTTTCCAGGGGGTTCCGGGAGGGGCAATGGGTATATTGCTCGCACCGGAGCGCGTCCAGCGTCCCGTACCACATGCGGATGTGGTGGAATTGGTAGACACGCACGTTTGAGGGGCGTGTGGCTTCGGCCTTACGAGTTCAAGTCTCGTCATCCGCATTTCTTTTTTCCTGCTCCCATCAGGCCGTGTCTGAGCTGATCCGGCCCCGGGTTGCGATCCTCTCCGGCTCTCTCCGCTGATGCTTCCAGCGCCGCGGATGGAGCCGGCACCGGTGTCGATCGTGCTGGTGAGCAACGGGCCCGGTGAGCTCTCCACCTGGGTGCGACCCCTGGCCCTGCGCCTGCAGCGCTTGATGCCGCTGCGGCCGGCCGTGGCTGGAGCCGCCTGCAGCTTGCAGCTCGTGCTGGTGCCCTGTCCGAATGGCACCGGCCGGGAACATCACGCCGCCGGCAGTTGGGGGCTGTTCGAGCGCATCGTGCCGGCTCGGCAGTTTTGGGGGCTGTTGCTGCGGCCACGGCGCTTCGGCCCCTGGAGCCGCCAGGGGGTGGTGGTCTTTCTGGGGGGTGATCAGTTCTGGACGGTGCTGCTCTCGGCGCGCCTGGGCTACCGGCACCTCACCTATGCCGAATGGGTGGCCCGCTGGCCCCGCTGGAACGACCGGATTGCGGCGATGGGCCCTCTGGCGGCCGGTCGGCTGGCGCCCCGCTGGGCCGAGCGCTGCACGGTGGTCGGTGATCTGATGGCCGATCTGTCGGAGTCGGCCCGCAGCGATGCGCCGCTTCCAGAGGGCGAGTGGGTCGCCCTGCTGCCGGGCTCCAAGCGGGCCAAGTTGCGTGTGGGTGTGCCGTTCCTGCTGGAGACGGCCGATCGCCTGGCGGCGCTGCGACCGGGCTGCCGTTTCCTGTTGCCCCTGGCCCCCACCACCAGCGTGGAGGATCTGCTCGCCCAGGCCGGTGCGGCCAATCCGATCGCCCGGGCCTACCGATCCGGGGTGCCCCGGCTGCTGGGTCCCGACCTACTGGAGACGCCGGCCGGCACCCGCTTGCAGCTGGTGCTTGAAAATCCAGCCCACAGTGCCCTGAGCCAATGCGCCCTGGCCCTCACCACCGTGGGGGCCAACACGGCGGAGCTGGCGGCGCTGGGCGTGCCGATGGTGGTGCTGGTGCCCACCCAGCACCTGCACGTGATGCAGGCCTGGGATGGACTGGCTGGCTTGGTGGGGCGCCTGCCGCTGCTGCGTTGGCTGTTTGGGGTGCTGCTCACGGCCTGGCGACTGCGTCACCGGGGTTTCCTGGCCTCCCCCAACATCGCCGCCGGCCGCCTGCTGGTGCCCGAGCGGGTGGGGGCGATCACGCCGGAGAGCATTGCCGCTGAGGCCGCCGACTGGCTGGCGGCACCCGAACGCCTGGAGGGCATGCGGGCCGATCTGCGCAGCCTGCGCGGCCAGCCCGGGGCGGTGGCCAGCCTGGCAACGCTGGTGCAGGAGCTGCTTCCCCCTGAGCTCGTGGCCCCTGATGCGAGGGGCACCGGCCCAGGTGCCTAGGCTTGGCGCCAGCGTTCTGATCGTTCCCATGGCTGATGCCGCCAGCACCCCCGAGCCCTCGGCTTGCGGCCTCGACAGCGGCCTGGCCCGCGGGGCCAGCGAGGAGCAGTGGCGCCAGAAGCTCACGCCCGAGCAGTTTCGGATTGCGCGCCAGGGCGGCACCGAGCGGGCCTTCTCAGGCGCCTACTGGAACCACAAGGGCACTGGGATGTACCACTGCGTCTGCTGCGATGCCGAGCTCTACAGCAGTGCCACCAAGTTTGATTCGGGCACCGGCTGGCCCAGCTTTTGGGATGGGGTGAAGCCGGGTGCCATCAGCACCCACACCGACAGCTCCCACGGCATGGTGCGCACCGAGATCCGTTGCGCCAACTGTGACGCCCACCTGGGTCATGTGTTCAACGATGGGCCGGCCCCCACGGGCCAGCGCCACTGCGTCAACTCAGCCTCACTGGCCTTCCGGGAGCGCTGAACGCCCGCATTCACCAGGGGTCGCCGAGGTCCTCGGCGTCTACATCCAGCGGTTCGCGCAAAGGCGTCGGGGCTGGCCGACGCTCCGGTTGACGGGCCTCCAGGGGCCGCCTCTCAACGGGGCGAGGCTTGGAGGCGCGGATTTCCGGGGCGATGGGTTCGGGTTCGAGCGGGCGCCGGGGGCTCCCATACCGGGACTCGTCGTAACGAGGCTCGTCATACCGGGCTTGTTCGTACCGCGAGTCCTCCTCATCGAGGTAGCGGCGCTGGCGCAGCGGCTCCCGCTGACGCTGGGCCTCGAGTTCGACGTAATCGAGCTCCTCTTCGGGTTCCACGGCCCGGCTGGTGGCCGGCTGGATGCGGCGTTGTTCCTGCACTGCCGGTTGCCCCGGGGCAAGCTGGTTTTCCACCGGCACCATGCCGCTGCGGTAGCGCTCCCGCTCCTCCTGCTCCCAGCTGGGCCCACCAATGCCGAGCTTTTCGAGCAGGCCGGAGCCCAGTTGCTTGAGCTTGTCTCCGGCGCCCTCGTAAACAATGATTCGATCAGGGCCGCTGCTGACGATCTCCTCGACCGTGAGCTCCCAGGTGCTCAGCACGCCTTCGCCGAGCAGGGGCACCCCCAGGGCGCCAATCACCAGAGTGGCCAGCTCGCCGGTTTCGATGTCGAAGCTGAAGCCGAGCACCCGGCCCAACTGGTCGCCCGCCTCGGTAATCACCTGGCAGTTGATCACCTTGCCGTAGCGGTCGGGGTTGAAACCCTCCGCCAGCGAATCGGCGGAATCCACCAGGATCACGTCGCCCACCTGGCGAATCCGATCGAGGGGCATCCAGCGCGGCAGCCCCGGCAGGAAACGGGTCAGCGGGTTGTCGCGCAGACCCAGCGCCACCACTTCGCGCCGATCGAGGTCCACCACCACTTCGCCCACAACCCCCAGCCGCCGGCCGGTGTCGCGGGTGATCACCTGGGTGCCCATCAGCTCGGAGCGCAACCAGAGGCGATCGCTCGGGGCGGCTGCTCCGAGATCAGCAGAGGGGGGAATGGAGGAGGTCAAAGAAAGGGTCTTGCCCGTGGCCCAGTCGGCCCATTGTGGCCCACCTGGCTCGACGGGGAAGGGGGGTGGTTCAGGCGGCGGGCGGTAACCCGACCACCTGGGTGTGGGCGCCCCGGGCCTGGGTGACCCCGATGGTGCGGGTGGCGGCGGCAATCATCGGGCGCCGGTGACTCACCACCATGAACTGGGCCTGGTCGGCCTGGCTGGCGATCAGGGCGGCGAGCCGCTCCACATTGACGCCATCGAGGAAGCTGTCGACTTCATCTAATGCGTAGAAGGGCGAGGGGCGGAAGCGCTGCAGGGCAAACAGGAAGCTCAGGGCGGTGAGGGATTTCTCGCCGCCGCTCATGGCATTGAGGCGCCGCACCGCCTTGCCCTTGGGGTGGGCCACCAGGGTGAGGCCCCCCTCCAGGGGAGCCTCAGGGTTTTCCAGCTGCAGGTGGCCTTCGCCGTCGGAGAGGCCCGCGAAAATCGTGCGGAAGTGGCCATCCACCGCCGTGAAGGCTTCCAGGAAGGCCTCCTGGCGCAGGGTGGCCACGGTTTCGATGCGCAGCAGCAGCTCCTCGCGTTCCTTGCTGAGCACCTCCAGCCGCTCCTCCAGCTCCGCCAACCGGCTTTCGAGTTGCTCCAGCTCCTCGAGGGCCAGCATGTTGACCGGTTCGAGGGCTTCCATCCGCGCCTGCAGGCTGCGCAACTCGGCCTGCAGGGCCTCCAGGCCGGCCTCCCTCACCTCCTCAGGGATCTCCGGCAGGGGATCGGGCAGCTCCCGCTCCAGTTGGGCGAGGCGCAGCTGATCGCCGCGCAGCTGCTCCGCCAGGGATTCCAGCTCTTCGCTCAGGCGCTGCACCTCCCACTGGCGCTGCTGCAGGGCCTGGCGCTGGGCGGCGAGCTGCGCTTCGGCGGCATCGCGGGCCCGCCTCCGCTCGCCGAAGCGGGTTTGAAGCTCCTGTTGCTGGGTTTCCAGGGCGCCGCGGCGCTGCTGGTCAACCTGGTGCTGTTCCTTCCAGCGGGCCCGCTCTGCCACCAGCGCGTTGACGGCGCCCACCAGCCGCTGCTCATCGGCCGAGAGGGCCTCGAGCTGGTTGCGCAGCCGCTCCCCCGCCAGGGCCCGTTCGCGCCGGGCGGCCAGGCGTTCATCGCGTTGGCGCCGGGCGGTAGCCAGGGCGGCGTCGGCCGCTTCCAGTTCGCTCTGCAGCCCCTGCCAGCGGGCGGCATCGCCGGAGGCCTGCACCGCAGCTTCGGCCTGCTCGAGGGCGGCGCGTTGCTGCTCCAGGGGATTGAGGATCGCCTCTAGCTCCTGCTGGCGTTGCAGATCCGCCTGCAGGGTGGTTTGGAGCTGGCTGAGGCGGCTGCTGAGTTGCTGCTGACGTTGCAGCTGGGGGGCCAGGGTGCGCTGGGCGGCGCTGCGCTCGGCCTCCAGGGCCGCCTGACGCTGCTGGTGCTGCAGCAGCTGGGGGCGCAGGGCCTCGAGCCGCTGGCCCAGCTCGGCCTCCTTGCGGCGGCAGGCCAGCAGGCTCTCGCCCAGCTCCAGCAACCGCTGGCGCAGGGGCGCGGCCTCGTCGCCCTCCTGGGCGCGGCCGAAACTGAGCTGGCCGCCGCGTTGCTGCAGGCTGCCGCCGGTCATGGCGCCGCTCTTTTCCAGCAATTCGCCTTCGAGCGTCACCGCCCGACAGCGCCCCAGTTCGCGCCTGGCGTTGGCCAGGCTGTCGAACACCAGGGTGTCGCCGAAGACGTAGCGGAAGACCTCGGCGTAGATGGGCTCGTGGCGCACCAGATCCACCGCTTTGCCGATCAGTCCGGAGCCGCTGGTGCCAGCCCCGCCGCGCTGCAGGGCCGCTCCTGAGCTGGCGCCGCCGCCGGAACCTCCCCGGATCTTGTTGAGCGGCAGGAAGGTGAGCCGGCCGGCCCGGCGGGTTTTGAGCAACTCGATCGCCCGGGCGGCGATGCGGTCGTCATCGACCACCACCTGGCCGAGTCGACCACCGGCGGCCACTTCCAGCGCCAGGCGGACCCGCTCCTCCACCTCGCCTAGCTGGGCCACGGGCCCGTGGATGCCGTCGAGGCCGGCCTCCAGCAACACCCGCAGGGCGCCGGTGCCGCGGCTTTCCTGCAGGGTTTCGCGGCGGCTGTCCAGCCGGGCAATCTCCCGCTCCAGCTGGGCTTGCTCCTGCTCCAGGCGGCTGCGGGTGCGCTGCTGCAGGGCTAGGGCTTCGGCCAGCTCCTGCACCTGCTGCTGTTCCTGGCGGGTGGCTTCCAGCACCTGCTGCCAGGCGCTCTCGGTGGCCTCCAGCTGCTGTTGGCCGCTGCGATGACTGAGGCCCTCCTGCTGCTCCTCGTTCTGCAGTTCTGCCAGCCGCTCCTGGTGCTGCCGCAGCCGTTCCTGCAGCTGCTGGCGCTCCGCTTCCAGGGGGCCCAGCTGGTCGGCCAGTTGCTGGCGGGCCAGGCTGCGCTGCTGCTGCTCCTCCATCCAGCTGCCGGAGCGGCCCGCCACCTCGCCCAGGCGGCGGCGGGAGAGTTCCACGGCGGCTTCGGCGCTGCGGCAGGCCGCCTCGGCGGCATCGAGTTCGGCCTGGTCGACACTGTCGTCGAGGGCCCGTTGCTGTTGGCGCAGGTCGCCCTGAGCGTGGGCCAGCTCCTGGCGTTGGCGCTGCAGGGCTTCGGCATCGAGTTGGTGCTTCTCGGCCTGGCGGGCCAGTTCACGGCCGCTGGCCTCCAGGCCCGCCAACTCGGCCTGCACGGCCAGGAGCTGGTCTTCGCCGAGGGCCTTCACCTCGGCCTGGAGCTGCTCGAGGTTCGTGGCGGCGGCCTTGAGGGCTTCTTCGCCGCTGGCAATGGCCTCGCGCTCACTCGCTTGCTGGGCGGTGAGGGTTTCGCGGCGGTGCAGCAGGGCCGCCAGGCCCGCCTGGGCGGCCTCGAAGGCCAGCACCTGCTCCTGCAGCCGGCCGTTGTGGTGACGCTGGCGCAGATCCTGATAGGTGCGGGCCTTGGCGCAGTCGCGCTCCAGTTTCTGGCGTGAGCTGAGCAGCTCCTGTTGCACGATCGCGCAGCGCTCCTGGCGCTCCTGCACCGCATCGAGCTTGCTGCGGCTTTGCTCGATGCGGCTGTCGAACAGGGCCACGCCGGCCAGCTCGTCGATGATGCCGCGCCGGTCGCGGGCACTCATCGAGACGATGCGGGTGACGTCGCCCTGCATGACGACGTTGCTGCCTTCCGGATCCACCCGCAGCCGCCGCAGCTGGCTCTGCAGTTGCTGCAGGTTGCAGGGCACGCCGTCGGCGCTGAAGCTGCTGGCGTAAGTGCCGCCGGGCGCCACCCGCAGGCGACGGCTCACGGTCCAGCTGGTTTGGCCCGGCTTGATCCAGGGACCCTCCTCCGGCGCCTTCAGGCCCGCTTCAGCCTCATCGGGCTGCCATTCGGTGAGGTCGAAGCGCACGCTCACCGACGTTTCGGCGGCCTTGCCCGCCCGCAACATGGCGCTGTTGATCAGGTCGGGCAGGCGGTCGGCGCGCATGCCGCGGCTGCTGGCCAGGCCCAGGCAGAACAGCACCGCATCCAAAATGTTGCTCTTGCCGGAGCCGTTCGGTCCGGTCACCACCGTGAAGCCTTCTTCCAGCGGGATCGTCATCGACCCGCCAAAGGACTTGAAATGGGTGAGCTCGACCTGATTGATGTGAACCAACAGGCCCGTGCGCCGAGCAGCAGAAATGTAGCGGAGGGTTTCGAAAGCTCAACCCCCTCCTTAGCTTGAGGGCTGCGTTGCGTAGTCGCCTCTCCCCCCATGACCGCCGAGACGCCTCCCCGCGTTGCCAGCCCCGAGGGCTTCCGCGACCGTTTTGAGACCCTGATTCCCACCATTCAGCGGGAGTGGCCCGCCGTGGCCCGTCAGACCCTCGAGGCCACCCGGGGCAGCTTTGATGAGGTGGTGGAGGTGATCGCGAGCCAAAGCGGCCGCACCGCCACGGTGGTGAAGGACCAGCTGCTGGAGCTGCTGGAGGTGGCCGGCGATCAAACCAGCCGCCTGGCCGACAACCTGGCGCCGATGGAAGCCCAGCTCGAGAGCCTGCTCGATGAGCTGAATGCCTCGCTCCGGCCCCGCATTGAGAAGCCCGTACGGGAGCGTCCGCTGATGGCGATCGGCATCGCCACCGGCGTGGGTGTGGTGCTGGGTCTGCTGCTGGCTTCGGGCCGGCGCTCGGCATGACCGATCGGAATGAGCCGGAGGCGAGTAGCGGCGTGGCCCGGGTGGCGGCCGGTCGGGTCGGCGCCCTGATGACCTCGGTGATGGACCTGCATGTGCGTATCGCCCTGCAGGAGGTGGACCGGGAGAAGCGGCGGCTGATCAGCGGCGCCCTGCTGATCAGCGGCGGATTGGCCCTGCTGCTGCTGGCCCTGATCGGTGCCGAGTTGGCCCTGCTGCTGTGGCTGCACGAGGCCCAGGGGCTCAGCTGGATCCACGCCGCGCTGGTCGTGGCGGCGCTGGATCTGGTGCTGGCCGGTGTGTTTGTGCGGGTGGGTGGTCAACTGGTCAAGGGCCCCTATCTGCCCCAGACCACCGCCGGCCTCAGCAAAACCACGCGCGCGATCCTGGGCCGCTGAGCTGGGTGGGTGAGCTGGGTCGTTGCTTGGGTGGGTGGCTTGAATCGCTGTTTTGCAGGTGTTGTACAACTTGTTCAACACCCGCCAAAACCCGTTTGGGCCAAGGGTCCCATCCCCTCTGTGGAGCTGATTCAGAAGCTCTGAGTCAGCGAATCTCGTAGTGCAGCCAGCGGCAGTCGATGCCGCCGTTGCTGATCGGGATGCGGCGGCTGGCCTTCATCTTCAGGGCGCCGGTGAGATCGGGGTTGCCGCTCAGCAGCCACAGGCTCCAGCCGCTGCAGCGCTCCTTCACCATGCGGCCCAGATCGGCGTAGAGCGGTTCGAGGGCGTCCCGTTCGCCGATGCGCTCGCCGTAGGGCGGGTTGCACACCAGGATGCCGGGGCCCGCGGGTGGCTGAAAATCGCGGCAGTCGCCCAGGCACAGATCGAGTGCTTGGGCTACGCCGGCGGCCTGGGCATTGCTGCGGGCTTGCTCCAGCACGGCGGGATCCTGCTCCATTCCCACGATGGGCGCCAGGCGGTTGCCGCTGGCCAGGGTGCCTTTGGCCAGTGCCGTGGCGGCCTGCCGCTCCTGCTGCCAGAGCTCGGTGTCGAAGTCGGGCCAGCGCTCCAGGGCGAAGTGCCGGCCCAGCCCCGGCGCCAGCCCCAGGGCCAGCCGTGCCGCTTCGATCAGCAGGGTGCCGGAGCCGCAGAGGGGATCGGCCAGGGGCGCGGTGCCATCCCAACCGGTGAGGGCGATCAGGCCGGCGGCGAGGTTTTCCTTGAGCGGGGCCAGGCCCATGGCGGCCCGGTAGCCGCGGCGGTGCAGGCTGCCGCCGCTGCCATCAAGGCTGAGGCTCGCCTCGCCCCCACCCAGGTGCAGGTGCAGGGCCAGGTCGGGATTGTCGAGGTCGACGGAGGAGCGGGCGCCCCACTGCTGGCGCTGCAGATCCACCAGGGCGTTTTTGACCTGCAGGGCGCTGTAGTGGCTGTGGTTGAGGCCGGGAGCGGTGCCGGTGGCATCCACGCGGAAGGTGGTGCCAGGGGGCAGCCAGCGGCTCCAGTCGACGGCGCGCTGCACGCCGTCATAGAGCTCGTCTTTGCTGCGGCAGGGAAAGTGGGCCAGCTGGCGCAGCAGCCGGAAGGGCAGGCGGGCCTGCAGGTGCAGCCGGTAGAAGCCGGCCAGGTCGCTCTGGAAGCGCACGGCCCGGAGTAGGGGTGAAACGGCTTGGCAGCCCAAGGCCGTGAGCTCGGACGCCGCGGCGTTTTCGAGGCCCGGTGGCACCACCGCCACGCCATTGATTGGTCCGCCTTTGATCGGTTCGGTGATGCCCACCCCTGCGTCCACCCGTGGCTGCTGCCACAATGAATGAGTCCGGTTTCGGCCGGACTAGGTGATCCACACCGGTGCTTCGGACAGCGGTTCGATTCCGCTCAGCTCCATTCCCCCATCTTGGGGCTGCAATGGTTTCGACGGGGTATGAGGAGGGTGACTGAAGCCTGCTCGGTAAGAGCGAACCCGTAACAGCGAACAACATCGTTCGTTTCTCCCGTCAGACCGCCCCTGTGGCTGCCTGACCCTGTAAGGGAGATGGGGTGAGGTCAGCCTTATCACCCAAATGACCCATGGGCCCTGGAAGGGGCCTTTTCACTGGCTGAGCGATGGCGTGTCCCCACTGCGGCAGTTGGTCGGTTAAGGCGGATCGCGGCCTGGCTGGACGACTGGTGTGTGGACGCTGCGCCCGTCCTTTGGGCAGGGCCCAGCCGTCCAGGCGGCGGCGCACCAGGATGAATCCCAACCGCTTATCCCTGGCAATGGGCTTGGCGGCTCTGGTGTCGCTGGCAGCCCTGCTCGCGGTTTGGGATCTGCAGCGCTCCCTAGGTGAGGCTCCGCTTGATCGTTAGCGTCCCGCGGATTCGCTGCCAGCCCTCTAACGCCCCCCTCTAACGCCCCATCGCCCGCATCTCAGTGCTGGCTGTGGTCGGTGCCGGCTTGGTAGCCGCTCCACACCTTCAGCTCGTCGATGGTTTGCACGCCCTCGAGGCGCTGCTTGCCGGCCAGCTCCCAGGTGGGGAAGGCGCGGATCTTGGCGGCCATGCAAACAGCACGGCCATCGTCGGTTTTGTCGCACTCCACATAGGGCAGGCTGTTGCCAGCTTCCTTGCCAAACAGATTCTTCTGCTGGAAGCAGGCCGGGCACCACCAGGCTCCATAGAACACCGCTCCCTTGGCCCGCAAGTGGGCGCTGAGTGCCTTCTGCTCGGGCGTTGATGCCGCCAGGGCCTCCCCAAGGGTGGGGGTGGTGGAGGCGGCCGGAGGATTGGCGCCGCTGCCAGCACTGGCCGTGGCCGCAAACCCCAGCAGCGCTGTGCTCAGGGCGATCAACAGGCCGGAGCGCAGGGAGCTGGAAGCTGGCATGAACGACGCAGAGAAGAGTCGGAGGGTAAGGCGCTTGCGCGGCGTTTTCACCCGGATGTGAGCAAAACCACAGGCCTTTTCTCAGACCTGGTTGCCGGTTTGGTTGGCCGTCTGGTCTCCGGTTGTGTCGCCGCTCTGGCGTTCGGCCTTCCGCCCTTCCAGGCGCCTGCGAATCCCCCTCGCGGCTGAGACACTGGACTCAGGCGGTGGACACCAGGTCGATGAGCGCAAATGGCTACCGCGATTACTTCAAGGTGCTTGGGGTGGAGCGCGGTGCCGATGCCGATGCGGTGAAGCGCGCCTTTCGCAAGCTGGCCCGTGAGTACCACCCCGATGTGAACCCCGGCGATGCTGGGGCGGAAGCCAAATTCAAGGAGGTGAGCGAGGCCTACGAGGTGCTCTCCGACCCCGACAAGCGCCGCCGTTACGAGCAGTTTGGCCAGTACTGGAGCCAGGCTGGCGGTGGCTCCGGCATGGGAGGTGTCGACGTCGATTTCGGTCGCTACGGCAATTTCGACGACTTCATCAACGATTTGCTCGGACGCTTCGGCGGCCCGGGCGCGGGCGGGGCGGCTCCAGGTGGCTTTGGCTTTGGCTCCGGTTTCCCCGGCGGTTTTGGTGGACCGGGTTTTGGTGGATCGGGCTTTGGCGGACCCGGTTTTGGCGGACCCGGTGGGGCTGGCCGTGGCGCCCCGATCAATCTCGATGCGGAGGCCAGCATCAGCCTCTCGTTTACCGATGCTTTCCGCGGCTCGGAGCGCACCTTGGCGGTGAACGACGAGCGCGTGCAGGTGCGCATTCCACCCGGGGTGAAGCCCGGCAGCCGGCTGCGGCTGAAGGGCAAGGGCAACCTGCAGCCCGGCACGGGACGCCGCGGCGATCTCTACCTCAACCTGCAGCTCCAGGAGCATCCGGTGTGGAAGCTGGACGGCGATCAGCTGCGGGCCGAGCTGCCCCTGAGCCTCGATGAGCTGGCCCTCGGCGGCGAGGTGCGGGTGGCCACCCCCGATGGCGAGGCCTCAGTGCAGGTGCCGCCGGGTATGACCCTGGGCCGCAGCCTGCGGCTCAAGGGCAAGGGTTGGCCCCTCAAGGAGGGCCGCGGCGACCTGCTGCTCACCCCGGTGCTGAGGCTGCCTGACCAGCTCAGTGCCGAGGAGCGCCAGTTGCTGGAGCAGCTGCGGGCGGCCCGCAGCGCCGATCCTCGGGCGGGGTGGATCCAGGCGGCCCGTCTCTAGGATCCGCCCCAGCCACACCGCCGCCATGGAGCTCACCTACCGTCCCCGCCGTTTGCGCCGCACGCCGGCCCTGAGGGCGATGGTGCGGGAGCATCACCTCAGCGCGGCCGATTTCATCTATCCCCTCTTCGTGCACGAGGGTGCCACCAACGAGCCGATCGGGGCCATGCCCGGTGCGATGCGCTGGAGCCTGGAAGGGTTGGTGCAGGAGGTAGGCCGCGCCTGGGATCTCGGCATCCGCTGCGTCGTGCTGTTCCCCAAGGTGGCCGATGGCCTCAAAACTGAAGACGGTGCCGAATGCTTCAACGAAGGTGGTTTGATCCCCCGCGCCATTCGCCGGCTCAAGCAGGAGCATCCCGGCATGGCGATCATGACCGACGTCGCCCTCGATCCCTATTCCTGCGACGGCCACGACGGCATCGTCAGTGAGGAGGGGGTGGTGCTCAACGATGAAACGGTGGCGATTCTCTGCAAGCAGGCCGTGGCCCAGGCCCGGGCCGGTGCCGACCTGATCGGCCCCAGCGACATGATGGATGGCCGCGTTGGGGCCATCCGCGAAGCCCTCGATGAGGAGGGGTTCGAGCATGTGGGGATCATCAGCTACACCGCCAAATACGCCTCCGCTTATTACGGCCCCTTCCGCGAGGCCCTGGATTCGGCCCCCCGCGCGGCCGCCGGCAAGCCGATTCCCACCGACAAGAGCACGTATCAGATGGATCCGGCCAACGGCCGTGAAGCCCTCACTGAAGCTCTGCTCGATGAGCAGGAAGGGTCCGACATCCTGATGGTGAAACCTGGCCTGGCCTATCTCGACATCATTCACCGCCTGCGCGGTGAAACCGAGCTGCCGATCGCCGCCTACAACGTGAGTGGGGAGTACGCCATGGTGAAGGCCGCCGCCGAGAAGGGCTGGATCGATGAGCGGGCCGTGGTGCTGGAAACCCTGCTCTGCTTCAAGCGCGCCGGCGCTGATCTGATCCTCACTTACCACGCCTGCGACGCGGCCGCCTGGCTGCGGCAGGGCTGACCGTCTTGACGCCCATGTCCCCTCTGTCCAAACCTTCGCCCACCCCCCCCGCCCACTCCCTTGGCCACGTGGCCTTGCGGGTGCAGGACATGGAGCGCGCCAAGGCCTTTTACCTAAGGCTGGGCCTGCAGCTCACCTGGGATGCCGCCGACTGGGCCTACCTAGAGTGGCCCGGAGGCGGCAGCGGCATCGCTCTGCTGAGCCCGGAGTACAAGGCGGCGGGCCCCCACTTCGCCTTCCATTTCCGCGATCGGGCCGAGGTGGATGCGGTGCATGCCCAGCTGGTGGCTGCCGGCCAAGCCTGTGGCCCGGTGCATGACCACCGCGACGGCACCGCCAGCTTCTACCTGCAGGATCCGGAAGGCAATTGGCTGGAGATGCTCTACGAGCCCCCCGGCGGTATCCCTTCCAACCTGGCCGGGTGACGACGTTCGCCCACCCCTCAGCTTCGATTCAACAGGACACGCTGGAGCTGCTGGAGTGGCCGCGGCTGGCGGAGCAGCTGGCCAGCTTTGCCAGCACGGCCCCAGGCCGGCGCGCCTGCCTGGAGCTGCCCCTGCCGGCTTCGCTGGCGGCCAGCCAAGCCATGCTGGCCGAAACCACCGAGCTGCTGGGCCTCGATGGCCTGCTGGAGGGGGGCTTGAGTTTTCAGGGCGTGGCCGACATCGCGCCGCTGGTGGCCCTCTGTGCCAAGGGCGGCACCGCGGCCGGTGAAGACCTGCTGGCCCTGGCCGGCACCCTGGCCGCAGCCCGCCGGCTGCGGCGCCAGATCGACGATTCAGAGCTGAGGCCGGTGTGCTCGGCCCTGGTGGCTGAGCTGCGCACCCTGCCGGAGCTGGAGCAGCGGCTGCATTTTTGTCTGGAGGAAGGCGGCCGGGTGGCCGATCGGGCCAGCCCGCCCCTGGAGGGGCTGCGCCGGCAATTGCTCGGGGTGCGCGCGGAACGGCGTGAGCGGCTGCAGGAGCTGCTGCGCCGCTGGGGCTCGCTGCTGCAGGACACAGTGGTAGCCGAGCGCAATGGCCGGCCGGTGCTGGCGGTGAAGGCCGGTGCCGCCGCCCAGGTGCCGGGACTGGTTCACGACAGCTCGGCGTCGGGGCAGACGGTGTTCATCGAACCCCAGGCCGTGATTGCCCTGGGCAACCGCATCCGCGACCTGGAGGGGCGCGAGCGGGATTTGGAGCGGGAGGTGCTGATGGCCCTGAGCAATCAGGTGGGGGAGGAAGCCGAGGCCCTGGCGGGGCTGCACCAGGTGCTGTTGCGTCTGGATGCGGGGCTGGCCCGGGCCCGCTACGGCCAGTGGCTGGGGGCGGTGCGGCCTGAGTTGGCGGCCGAGCCGGAGGCCCCCTTTGAACTGCGCGACCTGCGCCACCCGCTGCTGCTCTGGCAGCACAAGCGGCAGGGCGGCCATCCGGTGGTGCCGGTGAGCCTGGTGGTGGCACCTGAGTTGCGGGTGGTGGCGATCACCGGCCCCAACACCGGCGGCAAGACCGTCACCCTCAAGAGCGTCGGGTTGGCCGCCTTGATGGCTCGGGCGGGCCTGTTTTTGCCCTGCAGCGGCACGCCGCGGCTGCCCTGGTGCGCCCAGGTGCTCGCCGACATCGGCGATGAGCAATCGCTGCAGCAAAACCTCTCCACCTTCAGCGGCCACATCCGCCGCATCGCTCGCATCCTCGAAGCTCTTCCCGGGTCTGGCGCGGCTGGCGGCGCCGCGCTGGTGCTGCTCGATGAGGTGGGGGCCGGCACCGATCCCCTGGAGGGCTCGGCCCTGGCCACAGCCTTGCTGAAGCATCTGGCCGATCGCGCCCGGCTCACGATCGCCACCACCCATTTCGGCGAGCTCAAAGCTCTCAAATACAACGATCCGCGTTTCGAGAACGCCTCGGTGGCCTTCGATGTGGACACCCTCTCCCCCACTTACCGGCTGCAGTGGGGGATCCCGGGCCGCAGCAACGCTCTGGCCATTGCCCGCCGGCTGGGGCTGGGGGAGCCGGTGCTGGAGCTCGCCGCCGCCCAGCTGGAACCCCTGGGTGAGGGCGAGGTGAACCAGGTGATCGCCGGCCTGGAAGACCAGCGTCAGCGCCAGCAGGAGGCCGCCGAGGAGGCGGCCGCCCTCCTGGCCCGCACCGAGCTGCTGCACGAGGAGTTGCTGCTGCGCTGGCAGCAGCAAAACCAGCAGAGTGCCGAGCTGCAGGAGCAGCGCCGCCAGCAGCTGGAGCGCTCGATCCGCCAGGGCCAGAACGAGGTGAAACGGATCATCCGCCGCCTGCGCCAGGGCCAGGATGGGGGGCGCTCCAGCAGCACCGAGCTGGGTGAAACCGCCCGCCAGGCCGGTCAGCGCCTCAAGAGCCTGGAGCAGCAGCACCGCCCCGCCCCGGAGCGGCGGGAGCACCGCGGCTGGATGCCCGCCGTGGGCGATCGGGTGCGGGTGCTGTCGCTGGGCAAGGCCGGAGAGGTGCTGGCCCTGGCCGATGACGGCCGCGAGCTCACCGTGCGCTGTGGGGTGATGCGGCTGACGGTGGAGCTGGCGGGCATTGAGGGCCTGCACGGCGAGAAGCCGACGCCGCCTGAGGTGCAGGTGCAGGTGAAGGGCCAGCGGGGGCTGGGCGGCCGTGGCCCCGAGGTGCGCACCGAGGGCAACACGGTGGATGTGCGGGGCCTGCGGGTGCACGAGGCCGAGGCGGCGGTGGAGGAGCGGCTCCGCGGCGCCAATGGGCCGGTGTGGGTGATCCACGGCATCGGCACCGGCAAGCTCAAGCGCGGCCTGCGCCAGTGGCTCACCACCGTGCCCTACGTGGACCGGGTGAGTGATGCCGAGCAGGGCGACGGCGGCCTCGGCTGCAGCGTGATCTACGTGAAGTAGGGCCCTCTAGCCAAACGAGGGCAAGCGCGGCTCCGCGCTGGCCGGTTCGGCGGCCAGGGGCAGGGCATCTCCAGCGGCATCGAACAGGCGCCAGCCCCGGGGATCCACATCGAGGTGCACGGTGGATCCGGGCGGCAGGTTGTCTTCGGGGCCAACCCGCACCTGCACCAGGTGATCGCCTTCCTCCAGCCGGCAGGTGATCAGCTGCTCGTTGCCGAGGGCTTCGCCATGGCTCACCTCGGCCCGCAGGTTGCGGTTGGTGGCGGGTGCCAGCCGGAAGTGCTCGGGCCGCAGCCCGCCGTTGAGCCCCTGCCCGGCCCGCGCTGCCAGGGCCTCGGCCAGGGGGCCTTCCACCGCCAGCTTGCGGCTGCCCAGTTGCAGCTGGCCGGCGCTGATCGCCTCCACCGGCAGCAGGTTCATCGCTGGGCTACCGATGAACTGGGCCACGAACAGGTTGGCGGGCCACTGGTAGAGCTCCATCGGCGTGCCCAGCTGCTGCAGGCGGCCGGCATTGAGCACGGCGATCCGGTGCCCCATCGTCATCGCCTCCACCTGGTCGTGGGTGACGTAGAGGGTGGTGGTGCCCAGCCGCCGCTGCAGCTCGACGATCTGGGTGCGGGTGCCGGTGCGCAACTTGGCATCCAGGTTGCTGAGCGGTTCATCCATCAAAAACACCGCCGGTTGGCGGGCGATGGCGCGGCCCAGGGCGACGCGCTGCTTCTGCCCCCCGGACAGTTCCTTGGGCAGGCGATCAAGCAGCTGGTCGAGCTCGAGGGTCTCCGCCACCTCGGCGATGCGTTGGGCGATGCGCTCCTCCCGCCTTGAGTGCACCTGCAGAGGCCCTGGCAGCCGCCTTGAGGCCAGGTGCAGGCTGTCCTGCAGCTGCTGCAGGGCGGTGCGGTTGCGGCTGCGGCGCAGGCCGAAGCCGATGTTGCCGGCCACCGTGAGATGGGGGTAGAGCGCATAGCTCTGAAACACCATCGCCACGTCTCGCTGGGCGGGGCGCAGCTGGCTGACGGGCCGGTTGCCCACGTAGATCTCGCCGTGGCTGGGCTGCTCCAGGCCCGCCAGCAGCCGCAGCAGGGTGCTTTTGCCACAGCCCGAGGGCCCCACCAGCACCAGAAATTCGCCGTCCTGGATGTGCAGATCCAGCTGCCGCAGCACCTCCACCGGATCGCTTCCCCTACGGGGTGGGTAGGTCTTGCTGACCTGCTGGAAGCGAACCTCTGCCAAAACGGCCCTTCAGACGGCGCGATCCTAGGTTTGTCCCAATGCAATTCATTGATCAGGCCCGCATCGCGGTCAAGGCCGGCCGGGGCGGCGACGGAATCGTGGCCTTTCGCCGCGAAAAATATGTGCCGGCGGGCGGGCCCTCAGGCGGCGATGGCGGCCGCGGCGGCGACGTGCTGCTGGTGGCGGATGCCAACCTCCAGACCCTGCTGGATTTCAAGTACAAGCGCCTGTTCGCGGCCATCGATGGCCGGCGGGGTGGCCCGAACCGCTGCACCGGCGCCAGCGGTGATCCCCTGGTGATCAAGGTGCCCTGCGGGACGGAGGTGCGCGATGCCCGCACAGCCATCCTGCTCGGCGACCTCACCAATCCCGGCGACACGTTGTTGGTGGCGCTGGGTGGCCGCGGTGGCCTCGGCAATGCCCACTACCTCAGCAACCGCAACCGGGCGCCCGAGAAGTTCACCGAGGGCAAGGAGGGTGAGGAGTGGATGCTGCTGCTGGAGCTCAAGCTGCTGGCGGAGGTGGGCATCATCGGCCTGCCCAACGCCGGCAAGAGCACCTTGATTTCCGTGCTCTCGGCAGCCCGTCCCAAGATCGCCGACTATCCCTTCACCACCCTGGTGCCCAACCTGGGGGTGGTGCGCCGGCCCAGCGGTGATGGCACCGTGTTCGCCGACATTCCTGGCCTGATCGCTGGAGCGGCCCAGGGTGCCGGCCTCGGCCACGACTTCCTGCGCCACATCGAGCGCACCCGGCTGCTGATCCATCTGATCGATGCCAGCGTCGACGACGTGCTGGCCGATGTTCAGGTGGTGGAGCGCGAACTGAAGGCCTACGGCCACGGCCTAGACCAACGGCCGCGGCTGGTGGTGCTCAACAAGATCGAGTTGCTCAACCCCGTTGCATTGGAGGGAGCGCTCAAAAGCTTGCGGCATCAGGTGCAGGCCAGTGGAAGCCCACCCGTGCTGGCCATTTCAGCGGCGGCTTCAAAAAATTTGCCCGAGCTGCTGGCCGCCGTGTGGCAGCAGCTCGGGATTGCCCAGACCTGACCTGAGGGCTGGGAGGTCAGTCGTCGTAGACGAGGCACTCAGGAGCCTCGGGGTTCAAGTCGCAGAAGACTTCCAGCGGGGTGGGGTCGTGGCTGTCTTCGGGATGGTTCTCCTTGAACTCCTTGAGTCCCTGCAGCTCCTCCTCCAGGTGGCGCACTTTGCCCAAGTCGCCAGCGGCCCGGGCGGCTTCAATCTCGCTCTGGTCCTTCTGGATGTGCTCGTCGATGCTGTTCATTCGGATACCGGCTGCCTAAGGCCGGAGCTCACCGCGGCTCACCATACGGGCGCCGAACCGTCTTGCGACTTTCTGTTGCCTGCTGCGAATCTGCCCAGGCGTGGCTAGGAGCAGGAAAAGCGCATTGCGGGGGATCCCCATGGCACGCATCAAGCAGCGGCGCGGTCGGCACTTCATGGATGAGACCGGGCGTCTGTTCTGGATCAACGGTCCTGAGGAGCACTGCTACCTCTCTGAGCAGCGCCAATGGCGACGGGATCTGAGCTTCGACGATGTGTTGGATTGGAAACAATGTGCGCCCAGTGGACTGGTGAGTCAGCGCTTTCCCTCCCTGCTGGCCGTCTGTGAGGCCCATGAGCACGGCCAGATCACCTGGTATCAAGACCTCTACCTGCGGCGCATGGGCGACCAGATGGCCGCCCACCGCGCGGCCGACGACTACAAGCCCACCGCCATGAAGGAGGCCGAGGCCCACGGCGCCCGGGTGCGTCGCCAGCCCTGGCTTCTGCCAGAACCGGCCGGCCCGGTCTGTGGCCTGCCGCCGCGACAGCGCGGTGCCACGGAGGGGCCCCTGGAGATGGCCCATCCCCACCGCCGGCGCCGCTCGGCTGCGGCGATGGCGACGCCCTCACCCCGTTAGCTCGCTGAGGGCCAGCCAGCGCTCTTCGCCCGCGTGGATCCGCTCGCTCAGCTGGGCCAGGTCGTGGGTTAGAGCCTCCAGAGCGGTGTAATCGCTGCCCCCGCTGGCCAGGGCCTGCTCCAGCGCGCGGCGCTGCTGCTCCCACTGCGGCAGGTTGGTCTCCAGGTCGGCCAATTCGCGGGTTTCCTTGAAGCTGCGGCGCCGAGGCTGGGTGCTGGCGGCAGGGGCCGTTTGGGGGGGTGGGCTTTGCGCTTGAGGTGCGGCGGAAGCCTGGGATGTGGCCTGGCGAGTGGCGCTGGCCTCCAGGTAGGCGCTGTAGTTCCCCTCGAAGCGCTGCAGCTCACCGTTCTCGAAGCAGAACAGCCGGTCCACGGTGCGGTCGAGGAAGTAGCGGTCGTGGGAGACCACCACCACGCAGCCGCGGAAGTCTTCGAGGAAGTCTTCGAGCACGCTCAGGGTCTGCACGTCGAGGTCGTTGGTGGGCTCGTCGAGCAGCAGCACGTTGGGCGCCTCGATCAGCAGCCGGCAGAGGTGCAGCCGCCGCCGCTCGCCGCCGGAGAGCTTGCCGACCGGCTGGTGTTGCTGGGCCGGCGGAAACAGGAAGCGCTCCAGCAGCTGGGAGGCGCTCAGCTCTTCGCCATCCACCGACACCCGGCTGGCGGCGGCCTGCACCACCTCGAGCACCTTCTGGTCGGGTTTGAGCAGCACGTCGCTGTGCTGGTCGAAGTAGGCCAGCTTCACGGTGGAGCCCAGTTCCAGGCTGCCGCTGCTGGGTTGGCGCCGGCCGGCGATCACCTCCAGCAGGCTCGACTTGCCCACGCCGTTGGGCCCGATGATGCCGATCCGGTCCTCCGGGCTGAAGTCGTAGCTGAAGGCACGCAGCAGGGGCCGGGCTGCGGGGCCCTCGCCGGCGCTCACCCCCAGCTCCTCGGCCGTGATCGCCCGCTTGCCGAGCCGCCGGCTCGTGGTGGCCAAACTCACCTGGCCGCGGCTCTGGCGCTGGGGTGCCTCCCGCATCGCCTCAATCCGCTGGATCCGCGCCTTCTGCTTGGTGCTGCGGGCTTTGGGGCCCTGCCGCAGCCAGGCCAGCTCCCGCCGCAGGGTGCCTTTGAACTTGGCGGCCGATGCCGCTTCGGAGGCCTCTTCCTCGGCCTTGTGGGTGAGGTAGGTGGCGTAGTTGCCTGCGTAGCTGCGGGCCAGGCCCCGATCCACCTCGACGATGCGGCGGGTGACCCGATCGAGCACGTAGCGGTCGTGGGTCACCAGCACCAGGGCGCCGGGGAAGCGATCGAGGTAGCTCTGCAGCCACTCCACCCCGTTGGCGTCGAGGTGGTTGGTGGGCTCATCCAGCAGCAGCACGTCGGGCTCGGCCACCAGGGCGGCGGCCAGGGCCACCCGCTTGCGGTAGCCGCCGGAGAGGTCGCCCACCTTGCGGTCGATGTCGGCGATGCCGAGGCGCTCCAGCACCTCGCGGCACTGCTGCTCGAGGCCCCAGGCGTTGAGCTGGTCCATGCGGCCATGCAGGTCGCTCAGCTGGGCCAGGGCGGTGGCGTTGTCGGGGCTGTCGGCCACGGCCTGGCTGAGGGCCGTGTGTTGCCGCAACAGGGCCATCTTCTCGCCGCTGCCGGCAAACACCTGCTCCAGCACGGTGTGCGCGGGGTCGAGCTCCGGCTCCTGGTCGACCAGCACCACCCGGGTGCGGGGGGCGCAGCGCCGCTGGCCGCTGCCCAACGGCTCGTGGCCGGCCAGCACCTTCAGCAGGGTGCTCTTGCCGGCGCCATTGGGGCCAATCAGCCCGAGTCGCTCCCCCTCGCCAACGTGGAGGGTGAGGCCCTCAAACAGGGTGCGGATTCCGAAATCCTTGCCGGCTTCCACCAGGCTGATCAGGCTCAACGCTCCACTCCGCCGGTTGGGCCAGGGCCACCGGCAGCCTGGGCCTTGAGGTAGGCGAACACACTCTTGTCGCCCACGTCGGCCGCAGCGGCCATCGGGAATTTGCGCAGGCACAGCACCAGCAGCAGGGCGCTTTCCAGGCCGAGCAGGGCCGTGCTGATCGGAGGCTGGAGCAGGCCGCTGAGGTGGCCGAGCAGGGCCAGGGGCAGCAGCAGCGTCACACCGATCGCCTCAGGCCGGCGGAAGCAGAAGAATTCCTTGAAACCCACCCCCGCCAGGGCTGCGAAGAACGGGCCGATCGCCAGGATCCAGAGGGGCTCGCTGGCCAGTGCCGGCAGCATGCCGCCGGGGCCGCTGCGCGCCGCTAGGGCCAGGGCACCGATGCAGCCCAGCAGCCAGAACAGCTGCAGGGCCCGGTGCAGCGGCACCAGGTAGATGTGAATCCAGCGCAGGGCCAGGCCCAGCCCCGTTGCCATCAGCAGCATCCAGGGCCACAGCTGGTCGGGGCCGAGCTGCCGCCACTGCAGCAGCAATCCCGCCTGGCCCACGGCCACGGCGGTGAGGGCCAGGCGATAGCCGAGCACCTCGCGTCGGTCGGTGGCATCGATGGTGTAGGGGCCATACACCCCTTCAAATACCGGATCGCTCATGGTGGTGGCCTGGATCACGGATCAACTGGATCGGGCCAGGCCCCTGGAACGGGGCGGCCTGTCACCAGTGTGGCGAGTGGTGGCCCGGCGGGAATGATTCCCGAGGGATGCAGGGGGAACAGGGCTCCGAAATAGTCGCGGCGCCAGGCCTCCGGCCAACAGGTGCTGGCCACGCCGGGCAGCCCGTAGAAGCGCCGCCGCCAGTCCCACAGGGCCGGCAGCTGCCAGAGGGGCAAGCGGCTGCAGCCAAACAGGGGCGCATACACCAACTCCAGGCGGATCAACGTGGGGAACAGCACCACGTCGGCCAGGCTCAGTTCGGCTCCACTCAGCCAGGGCGTCTGCTCGAGGGCTCGATCGGCGTCGCTCAGCGTCGCAAACAGCGCTTCTTCGGCCCGGTTGTAGGCGGCCTGGCTGCGGGCGAAGCCACAGCGGTACACCCCATCGTTGACGGCGCTTTGCAGCCGTTCGCGCCAGTGCGTGGTCGTGATTTGCAGGGCGGGGGGCTCCAGATTGGGCCCGTGGGGGGAGGGCCAGCGGTTGAGCAGCTCGATCAGCCGGGCGCTTTCCCCCACCAGGATGCGCCGCTCCCGGCGTGAATAGAGCGCCGGCACCGTGGCCCGCTGCCCGGGATCGGCCCCGGAGCGTTGGTAGAGCTCGATCAGGGTGGTGCAGCCCTCAAAGGGTTCGGCAAAGCGCCAGCGCCCTTCGGCCGGGTCGGGGTCGACCACCACCAGGGTGATGTTGGCTGCCAGCTGGCGCAGGCTCCACACCAGCCAGGCCCGGTGGGCCCAGGGGCAGCTGCGGCCCACGATCAGCACGTGGCCATCGGCCACCGCGGCATCCCTGGGCAGCGGCGGCAGAGTGATGAAGGCTCCGGCGGGCCGGCGGTAGTTGCCGTCGGCATCGGCGGGCCCCAGGCCGCCCATCAGTTGACGCCATTGCCAGTGCCAGAGCGCCCGGGCCGTGCGCACCAGGGGGGCAGGAGGGGCCATGGTTGCGGGAGCGGCAAGGGTCTGAATCTGCGTCAGGCTGGCCCCGAAATCCAGCGCCTGGCACCAGCCATCTCCCGATGAGCCCGATTTCAGCGCCGGCCAAGGTCTTGGTGGTGGCCGGCACCCATGGCAATGAGCGCAATGCCCCCTGGCTGCTGGAGCACTGGCGCCGCCACCCAGAAGGCCTGCAGCGCCACGGCCTCGACCTAGAGCTGGTGATCGGCAACCCCGCCGCCCATGCCCGCAATCGTCGCTACCTCGAGCGCGACCTCAACCGCTGTTTTGCAGCGGACCTGTTGGCGGATGTCTCCCAGGATGGGGCGGATCTGCAGCGCGCCCGGGAGCTGGTGGCCAGCCACGGCCCTGAGGCTGAGGCCCCCTGCCTGGTGGCCATCGATCTCCACAGCACCACCAGCGCCATGGGCAATTCCCTGGTGGTGTATGGCCGGCGGCCCGCCGATCTGGCCCTGGCGGCGGGCATCCAGGGGCGCCTTGGGTTGCCGATCTACCTGCATGAGGCCGATGCCGCCCAAACAGGCTTTCTGGTGGAGCGCTGGCCCTGTGGCTTGGTGATCGAAGTGGGGCCCGTGCCCCAGGGGGTGATCCAGGCCCAGATCTGCCGCCAAACCCAGCTGGGCGTGGAGGCGGCTTTGGCGGTGTTGGCAGCGGCGCAGCAGGGAGCGCTGCGGCTGCCGGCGGAGCTGGTGGTGCACCGGCATCTCGGCAGCCTGGATTTGCCCCGCCACGCCGATGGCACGCCCAAGGCCTGCCTGCATCCGGCGTTGCAGCACCGCGACTGGCAACCGCTGCATCCGGGTGATCCGGTGTTTGCCGATCCGGGTGGGACGACCCTCGGCTTTGAGCCGCCCCCCGGCCTGGAGGGCCAGCCCGTTTGGCCCGTGTTCGTGAATGAAGCGGCCTATGGCGAGAAGGGCATTGCCCTGAGCCTCACCCGTCGGGAATGCTGGCCGGTGTCAGCAGCCTGGTCTTCAGCCCTTTCAACTGTGGCCTCCAAGCTGGCTCAGCGTGGGGCGCCGTTGTAATCAACGCCCAGCACGGTGCGGCCATCAGTGGAAATACGGATCTCGGTTTCCACGCTGGGGGCCAGGTCCAGTTGCTGCCACCCAGGAGCGCCACCCAGGAAGCGGAAGAGATAGCCGTCGTTGGTGTTGCTGATCAGGCACTGGTTGCCGGCGCTGGCGGTTTCATACATGCATTGCGCTGGCCGGTACACACTCAGGCCCCCGTTGCTTTGGATGGCTGTGTTGCGCGCCAGGTTGAGGGCCCGTACGGCGCTAAAGGGCACGGGGGCATCCGCCTGGGCCTGCGCCGGCTGGGGCGTCAGCAGGGGCAGGGCGCTGGCGATCAGGCTGGCGCTGGCCAGGCTGCCGGCCAGCAGGCCTCGGCTGAGCCACATGGCTGCGGCAGCGAGAGGGGAGCGCATGGATTCAGGGCTTTTGTGGGCTCTAGCTCAACCTGGGGCCCCACTTCTGTCAAGCGGGATCAACCGCACACCAGGGTCGACTGTTCTTTGGTGCAGGGCAAATCGCTCTTGGTGCCATCGGCCCAGTAGATGCGGAGCCGGTCGTCTT
>Ga0194128_10000845_pt1 | contig 54133 bp, 59 predicted proteins | sample TA2KigCa65mmetaG_FD_148650 | JGI IMG/M metagenome (GOLD analysis project Ga0194128, IMG submission 148650) | Freshwater microbial communities from Lake Tanganyika, Tanzania - TA2015037 Kigoma Deep Cast 65m | ecosystem: Environmental > Aquatic > Freshwater > Lake | place: Tanzania: Lake...
ATCCTTCTTCGAGCGAGCTTTACACAGGTATGGCTGGGTGGAAAAACGGTTTGATACGGAGATTGTAATCGATGGGAAATCTCGTGAGAATCCTACACATAAGATCGACCTTTACAAAAATCAAATAGCCTTAGAGATCGAATGGAATAACAAAGATCCGTTTTATGACCGTGATCTGAATAATTTCCGTATCCTTCATGAACTAGGAATAATCAGTGTTGGAATCATGATAACCCGTAGCGATGAACTCCAAGATATTTTTGATAGGTTAGGCAAAGGTGCTTCATATGGGCCTAGCACCACTCACATGAGTAAGCTTCTACCCAGAATCGATGGAGGTGGAGCAGGAGGCTCCCCTATCCTTATATTCGGAATAACCAAGAAACTATATGTGAGTCACTAATCGAGGTGTGGAGGGATGGCTACAGCTAGAGAAGATTTGTTATCAAAGGTGTCGGGTAAGTTCTCGACAATACTAATCGACCCACCTTGGTTCTTCAACAATAGAACAGGTAAGGTAGGGCCAGAGCATAAGAGGCTTTATCGTTATCCAATAATGACTATGGATGAAATCCTAGACCTTCCAATACCTGAATTTGTCGCTCCAAAATGCCATCTCTACTTGTGGGTTCCAAATGCCCTTGTTAGTGAAGGATTGCAGGTCATGAACCATTGGGGATTTACGTACAAGACAAATTTGATCTGGTACAAAACTAGAAAGGATGGTGGGCCTGATCGCCGAGGTGTAGGTTTCTATTTCAGAAACGTGACTGAAATGGTTCTATTTGGTATCAAAGGCCCAAACAATGAACCCGTCTTTCGGACTCGAAAACCTTGGAACATACCAAATATCATGATAGAGCCGAAAAGAAATCATTCAAGAAAACCTGACATACTCTACAAGATTATCGAGAGATGTAGTTATCCACCTTATTTAGAGCTCTTTGCAAGATACAAGAGACATGGATGGACACAATGGGGGAACGAGATGGATACAGCACTAGCAGAGCTTTCACAAGGACAAAACCAGAATGGAACTCTTCACGAAATACCAACTGAATCGGTTCTTGTTTCCCCATAGTCAGCGACTAGCATTTTCTATTATCGTTTTCCATTTGTTCTCTCCTTCGACCTTTATCCCGCAAACTTGATTAATCAATAATGATTAGGGCCTCCCCGCAAAGAGCAAGCCTAGTATAGTGCTGTTAGAACTCTATTTCTCCGGTCTTACCCCATGCCCTCACTGGCTAGAAGTTGTTAGAGTCTGCTTTTCCAGCTCCCTATCGAGTTTCCTTTCCAGCTTTGCAAGCCTGTATTCGAGCTTCTCTATCAATGATACCTTCTCCCTTAATGCTTGCTCCTTCTCTTCAGCTTCCCTCTTTCTTTTATCAGCTTCATCCCTTAGCTCTTCTATCGATTCCTCTAGCTCTTTGACCTTCTCCCCTTCGCTCATTATCGTCAATGCTGGAAGGGCCTTCCGATACTCTACTTCAAGCCTTGCTATGATCTCAGTAGGGATGTTATCTGAATCACCAACAAAGTAGGTCTGAGCGATGGAGGCTCTATGTCCCATAAAGAACTCGACAACATCGCCATTGACTCCAGAAAGAGAACTCCAAGTTTTGAAGTATTTCCTAAGAGTATGAAAATGCAGAGTGTACCACTTCCTCCCCTTGACGGCCAGTCCTACCCTGCTTATTGTTCGCTGCCATTTCCATCTTCCCGCCCTTCCAGTAATTCTTTCACCAAGAGGTCTTTCTCCTACGATAACGAAACTATCGGGCCCGATAGTGTCACCCCTAAACTCTCTTTCCTTTAGATACCCCTTCAAAACTTCAGCGGCCTCAGGTGTAAGGAAGGTTACGAAACTTCTCCTGTTCTTGCTCATCTTTGAAGATATCTTAATCGCTGGTACCTCTTTGGTTAGATCTACATGTTTCAGTTGGAGGGAGAGAATCATGTCCATTCGAAGTCCAGACGATATGCCGATCAGGGCGAATACCCGTTCTGCAAGACCTGCAGCACTTAGAGCCTGTTTCAATTCTGGCCTAGTAGGTATTTGATCAGTTTCAAATTTCCACTTTTTTGGGATTTCAATCCTATCTTCATCAAACTCTATTCCGTTAACCCTTAGCCATTTCATTACCCCAGCCATGTAAGATCTTGCAGTTGATCTGGAAGTCTGCCTTTTGTTGATGAGATAATCGAAATAGTCATTTATCTTGGCGGGCCAGTCGTATCTAGTCTTGATAGCTGTGTCTGGTTCAAGACTTAGCCATTTGCAGAAATAGATGGTAGCAACGACATAGAGCTCAACGGTTCTGTTGGAGCCTCCCTTTGTGAAGACACGCATAGCAAGCCTGTCAAGGCTCTTATTCTTCTTGACGGGATCTGAAAGGTTGTTTGGAATGGTTAGCTGCTCGCTCATCAAAAGGATTTATAGAAGCACCTAGTATAAAAGATTAGAGGAAAGCACGAATGCCACTACTTGCGTTCAGCGGGAAGAAGCCAAAGGTTCACAAGAGCGCATACATCGCAAAAAGTGCTACGCTTATTGGAGATGTTACTATTGGTGCAAAGAGCAGCATCTGGCCAAACGCGGTGCTAAGAGGAGATGTCTGCAAAATAGTCATCGGCGACAGAACCAGCATCCAAGATAACGCAACGGTGCATGGAGATCTGGGTGATTTGGTGCGTATAGGGGATGGGGTCACGGTGGGACATAATGCCATACTCCACGGCTGCAAAGTCAGCAACAACGTCATAATTGGCATGCACTCTACAGTTTTATCAGCAGAAATTGGAGAATACTGCATTGTCGGTGCTGGCGCGGTTGTCCTTGATGGCGTGAAAGTGCCTGAAGGGACCCTTGTTGTGGGAGTACCTGCAAAAGAAGCCAAAAAGTTGGGAGAAAAAGAGAGAAAGAGGATTGATGGCAACGCCCTCGCATATGTGAAGCTTATAGAAGGCTACAAATCTAGTTGATTCCCATGGTCTTGTTCGTCAGTGCCATCGATTCTGACTTTGACGCTGAACCCGTTATGGCTCTGATAGCATCAACGTTCTCTGGAACCACTATGGATTCTTGGTGCACGCCCATGAAGAAGTACGCCTCTCCATCAACAACTTTGATGGATTCCTTCCATATGGCTGGTTCGTAGAGGTCGCCTCTGTTCCTTCCTAATTCTCTTGCATAGTCCATAACGTGCGCAGTGGCTTTGATGCCATCCTTCTGGCTCACGAGCAGGATCCTTGGGGCTTCCTTAAAGGCACCTATGATCCTATCTTCCGTGACTCCATTTTCTTTCAAAGACACTATTACGCTGTGCAGGTGCATATGTGTTGTCGGAATCTTGTATGCCATGGTGACTATTGGAATATGCGGGAGAACTGTCTGAACGTCTGGGCCATGGTGAGAAGGAATTGTTACTGGATCAAGATTAACTGAATCTATTGGACCTTTTGTTGGTTCATCCGGGTCAGAGGCCCTTCTTGCTATGACAACTCTTACCCTTTTTACACCGAAAGCCTGATCAAGAGTGTGCAATGTTCGCGAGAGGCCTGTTGTATTACATGAAACTGCTCTTACAAACTGCTTTCCTTTTGCTAAATCGTAATTGCATTGAGCTACGAACGAAACTTCTGCAATATCGTGCTCTTCTCCACCTTGAAATATGGCCTTCTTGCCCGCTTTTTTGTACATCTCCTTGTATGCTGCACCTACATCCTCTGGAGTTGAATCGACTATTACATCCACTTGTGATAGAAGGTCGTTAATAGTTCCACCTGCTTTATACCCCGCATCCTTGAACGACTGCACAGATTTGTCATCGACGCCGAATAACGTGTAGCCTTTCTGCGCCGCTATTCTTGCTTTATAGTCTGGTTTTGTCTTCACTACACCCATAAGTTTCATGTCAGTCTGCTTTGCTACGACATCTGCTACTCTTCTTCCTATGGTGCCGAAACCGTTTACGCCGACTCTAATCATATCAAACCTTCAGTATTGGTAGATTTAAGTTTCACGATTAATATCAAAACTTATCGGATTTGTCTAACCGTTTAATTTCCAGAATGTCTACTTGGCAGTCAGGTTTGGTTCATCCTTTTGGCTTAGTTGGGGTTATGCTAAAGAGTGTCTATTACTTGTCCAAAATAAGGTTCAATGGTAGCAGATTAATTAGATTAGTATGATTAATCTTACTTATATGTATGGTTATTAAAGAAAGTTTGGAATAGGCATCCTGATGCATTATAGGTAATGAAAATTAGAGAAGATGGATGGACCATTGACATTGGCGAAGATGGCTCATTACAATTACATAAAATTGTTTCAAGATCCAAATTTCCGTAGCCATGACCATGATTGAGCATAGATCAAGCTCAGACGCCACGAAAGGAACTAAAGAATACATGGCATGGGCAGAACCGTTGTAGAAATTGCTAGTACGATTCTCGCCAGTGCAAGCCTTCTGCTATGCTTGGCTATTTCTTTAGTTAAACGACTGTTTTGATATGTGACTAATGTTAGCGTGTATCCCAAGTTCCGAAATTGCAAGATGGAACCGACTAAGCAGATCCCCGTAGAAATTATCGTCTCGGCAGGACTTCGGTTTTGTCGAGTTCTTGCGCTTTCATTCTCTCCTGTGTTTCTTCTACAATCCTACCGATCTGCTCTATCGTTCTTTGTATAATAATAGATCCCCTCGGCAAGTTTCTTTAGTTCTGATTCAACCTGCTCATCTATAGCCTGTTTGATAAGATTTCTTGGTGCTAGCATGGAATATCTGCTTTATCGCCCGAGATGCGGCACTCGAAGCGGACACCATCTAAAGGAGACAGGTACAAATAAATGCACTTTTCGCATTGCTCCCTGTTTCTTAGGTAAACTCTGTTTTACCTGTATCGACATCGATATCGACGTTGATTATAACCTGCCTAGTTCATCCGACTACCGCATCTAGCACTGCAAATAACTTCGCTATTAGATGCCGTTTCTGATATGACCGTTAAATCAGCATAATTCCAAGAATTGCGAATATAGAACAGCAACTGCTAATATCGCATACCATCAGAAAACCGTCAGATATTCCCTAGTGTATAGATACCTATCACTGATAAGCAATAGCACGTTTACCCCAACCTGTTTTGATCGGCAATATTTTCTGCACGATTATCGCAAATTAGGGACGAAATATTTCTGATGATTTTCACTGACAATTTTTTACCTTGGCACGCCTGCGTAGGTATATTTTCTTTGCACGTTTCTGGTACGCTACCCCATGGGGTAAAGATGACAGACTATGCTAGGGTCAAATGCATTTGGTTTGCAGTTTCCTAGCTCAATCAATAGTTATCCAGTTAGCTTTTGGAGGCGTGATCTTTCAAAGCTAGGCGAAACCGCCTTTTGGAGTTGTTAGAGCTATGATTATGACATCTTACGCTGCTCGTACTGCTTACGCCACCCGTACCTTGTCATGCCGCGCGGCTTGTACACATTAAGCACCGTGATCACGAGCAATACCAGCAGGCCTCCTCCGGCGTGAAAGAGGTCACCCCCAAGCCCACCAGCAAGGTCAGCGTCATCTGCTCTCCGGACCATCTCCGCCAGGGAGCTTACGTCGGGTATGTGCTCTAGCAATACGACGGTTATAGCGACAGTCAATACGAATGTGATCAGGACCCAATAGTGCCGAAACAAACCCCACGGAGTGCCTAGTGCCATGACAAGCCCTGTTAGGTTAGAGGCCAAAGCCAATGGAACGATGACAGACCAGCCGATCAACTCCATTCCGACCCAGGCAGTACGCACCATCTCAGCGCCTTGGCTAGTGACAGCGGAAACACCGAGCGCTAAGTACGCAACGACCGAGCCGATCCAGCCAACCGAGAAAGTGAGATGTACGGCAAGCGCGAACTTGCGGAGACCGGGTCTCATTATCATAACTTTTGCATCCAGTGTTCTATTGCTGTGATATCTAGATCAGGGGCCATGGACGCCAGGAGACGGGTTGTGAAAACCAAGAGCCGTAGCCACCAAAAGCACAACTACGACCACAATAACGATTATCCCAGACACCTTTACCCAGCGTGGTATGCCAGGGTACTCAAGATCTGGCCCCGTGCCGGTGGCGGTATTAGAATTGGGGTTGCCAGTGTCAGTCATCTTCGTCGCTATCTGCAGTAGGAGTTCGTCTAAAATTAGCCTAATACTGATGAATCTTTTGGTGAATCCCACCAAGTAGGCAGTCAGGACAGTTATTCCATACCCGTGCATAATCATTTTCCGGTTAATCACTCGTTTGGTCATTATCTTATCTACTAAGATAGTGATAGGCTAATATATTTCTATTTCTACCTTGACTGTTAATCATGAAGCGGGAAGAAATTATGCAGGCTATTAACGACAGGTTTAGAGAGATGTCAATTGAAACAATCATGTTTCACCAAGCCGTAGCCGATGTACTTGGCCTGCACATTACTGACCATAAATCCCTGGATCTTATCAACCGTTTCGGAGCCATGCCGGCAGGTAGGCTTGCCGAGCTGACTGGCTTGACTACTGGTGCGGTAACGGGAATTATTGACCGCTTAGAAGAAGCGGGTTATGTAAAAAGGATAAACGATCCCAAAGATAGGCGTCGAACCATTATTGAACCTACCAGAAACAGGAAATTGGAAAGAAAAATTGAAGGGATCTTCATGCCTCTCCATGAGAGAATGCATCAGCTTCTGTCTCCACACTCTGAAACTGAATTGGCTTTCCTGCTTGACACAACAACGAAATTCATAGACCGGTTACGCGGAGAATCAAGAAGATTGCGAAGTGCGGAAAATAATCAGAAGTGACTTGTAGTTTTTCGACCTTTAAGCCAACTTGGGCTTATGAAAATTAAAACTAGTTTCTATCTTACAATTCATCTACACTCTCCTCCCGGTAGCGATACCTATAGGCGGACCCCAGTTGCTCAGCAGCGTCACAAGTTCCGTTTACATTTAAGAAAATACAGTTAACACTAAGAATTAAAGTGTAAGGGAGATACTCCCCAATATCTCCCCCTGTCGTCCTACCTGTATGAATGCGAGTCTGACCTGTAGGCCCAGAACATTATTACTATCAGAGTCACCATTGAGCTGGCCATACCCGTTATTGTGGCGCCGACTATCTGGCTGTCCAATCCCAGAAGGAATGGAACCAGAGATACGATCACACTGCTCATGGCAGGATACGCTAGATATGCTATGAAACCCAGCATAAATCCTGCGAACCATACGGCGATAATTCCAGTAAAGCGTTTCATTTTTATCATGCTAGAATAAGTGCCGATTGTTTTATGATGCAGGCGCAAATTCGATTAACCATGTGGTCAATTATTGTTTTATCTGCATAAGCATCCGTAGAATGCGATAACAAATAGATAAATTCGATACGTATAAATAAAAAAAGTAAGATGATAGTGCCAGAACATCCATGAGCGAGGTTACAGTTGATACTACAAGGGTTTCTGAAAGAGGGCAGGTGGTAATACCAAAAGATGTCAGAGATAGGATGGGACTGGACATAGGTACAAGACTGCTGGTAGTTGCTACCAACGATGCGATAATCTTGCAGAAAGTTGATCTTGCGGCAGAGCGGCTCAGGGCGTGGGACTTGCTGGAGAAGGCAAGGATGATAGTGCAGAAGCTAGGCCTGAAGAAATAACGTGCATAGTCTTGCTGCATAGAATCGTCATTGCCTTGGTGATGCTAGGCATAGCGTCATACTTGGATGTAAAATCCAGAGAGGTTCCAGACAGATTCTGGATCCCCTTTTTTGCTATTGGTGCAATACTGACAAGTTATGATTTCTACCTTAGCACTTCTGGCTATGACATTCTGCAGTTGGCGGTTGCAATTGGATTAACGTCAGGTTTGTCTTGGGCAGTTTACTTTCTGCATCTTTATGGAGGGGCTGACGCAAAGGCATTAACAACGCTCTCCATCCTGTTTCCCATATACAGCTCCGCAGCAACGTTCCACGGTTTTGGTGCCTTGACAGCATTTACAAATGCGATCCTGCTTTCTGCTTTGCTTCCAATTTTCTTTCTGCTACTCAATGCGTTCAAGATTGCAAAGGGCGAAAAAATCTTCCAAGATTTTGACGATGGCAAGGCATCAAAGATCAAAGCGGCCATCTTGGGCACACGTAGAAAGCATGCAGGAAGGTTCGACTATAGCCTTGAAAAGACTGTTGACGGGAAGAGAAGGTTCAACATCTCGTTGGGAAAGATTGACGAAGACTTCGCAACTGGCAGCGACATATGGGTGAGCCCAGGTATACCCTTGCTTGTCTTTGTCCTGCTAGGATTTATTGCAACCATATTATTTGGAGACCTGCTATTTACGATGCTCTCCAGCATATTCAGCATGATTTACAGAACCTGACAGATTTCTGGCATGTTTCGCTTGTGCATCGATGCCTTGTGCATCTTCAGAACAGATTCTACTTCTTTTAGCGTATTCCCGGTCGCCTTTGCAGTTTCCTGTGGAGAGCGTTTTTCGTCAAATATGCAGAAGAGTATTTTGTCTATGGTATCATACGGTAGTCCCAAGTCGGCTTCTGCCTCCTGCCCAAGCCAAAGTCTTGGACTGCTCTTCTTCTCAACGATATTGTTAGGAATGCCCAGATACTTGCCAAGAGCTCTGACCTGTGTTTTATAGAGCCCTCCAATAGGAAGAGCGTCCACACCTCCATCTCCATACTTTGTAAAATACCCTATCAGGGCTTCACTTCTGTCCCCCGTGCCCAGAACGATCCTGTTCACGAGGTTAGAGTGATAATACAGCAGAATCATCCGCACTCTAGCAAGAAGATTCCCTTCAGGCACTCTATCAGGGATAACGAACTGCATGAACGCATTCTTTATAGCTGCAAGCTCAATCTTCCTGTACTCTATTCCAAGGCTGGAGGCAAGATTCTCTGCATCTTGCACATCTATGTCTGGAGTCGTACCAGAAAGCGGCATTAATAGTGCAAGCACTCTATGCTCTGGAAGGGCTCTCCTTGCAAGAGCAGCTACAACTGCAGAATCTATTCCTCCTGAAAGTCCCAGTATTACTCCTTCTGCACTAGCTTCGGCAACCTTCTGGAAGATAAAGTCCTGAATTTTCTTTGCAACAGAGGCATAGTCAAGTCGCTGAAGTTTTTCGGAAAAGTCCTGTTGGGCCATGCAGATTGCTGTTGGTTTACTCTTGAATTAAGTATTGTTATGCTATTCTTTATCCTCTGGTTCAACTTTGCGTCTGACCAGAAATGATGCAGAAACTGCTATCACGCCAGCTATCAGAAATGGTAAAACTATCTCTGTTACCCCGAGGGGTGTTGGTGCATAAATCGATGCAACAGAACTATCTTTGGGCATGTCAATGACTGCCTGCTGAGCTTCTGGAGCTTGCAAAGCAGCTCTTGGAGGCTCTGGTGCTGCCATCCCCGCCTGTTCGGCTGGAGCGTTTGCAAGGCTTTTGTTTTCTGGCAATCTTGCAGCTATCGGCGCTCTTTGTGGTTGTGGGACTGCTGAAGGGCTATATGCTATTTGGGCTGTTTGAGAAGGCAATTCAAATGAAACTGTTCCAAGAACTGCCACTGCTAGAACAAACCCAGCTATACAGGCCAGCACTGTTTTGTTCTGAGCGCTCACCATAACACTTTCCTCGTTGTATCTATGTAATGGAATCGATATAAGACCAAGCAATAGAACGGTGTCATCTTCGATTTTCTTCCTTCTGTTTTACCGTCATTTCGCCCTGGAGAATCTTTACCTGCGCTGCAACTTCAAAATTCTGAATCTCCTGCTCTGTCAAACCCTTTTGCTTTAATCGTTGCACTGTGTTCTTTAGAAACTCTACCGAAATGTTGTGCCCTCCAAACCTGCCGAAAGCGACTCCCCTGAATGGAAGATCCTCTCCATCAAATACTATATGCCCTCTGAGATGATACATACCCTCCTTGCCCTTTATCGAAGTTACAATAGTCTGGAAAGGTTTCGAGAACATCCCGCTCCTAGAATGATCTTCTTCCATATCATCGCCTAGAACGGTTTATTCTTCCAGGACCGCAAAGTTTCGTACCACGTAACTGCAGCTGCTACACCAGAGAATAAAGCTGCAAATACGTTAAGAGATTCTGCATAGCGGATTATGTAGAAGCCAAACAGAGTGCTGAAGAATACGGCGTAGAAGGAAAACCTTGGTAGCATGAACTTGCCTATTCTGGAAAAGCCCTGCAACATGCCAACCTCTACCTGCTTGTAAAGCAGGTACCTCCCGTATTCGTCCTGACCAACTACTCCTATCTCTTTGAGCTTCTCAAGGTGATGGTGTGCTACGCTAGGGCTGGAAAGACCCAATGCTCTCTGGATCTCTCTAACACCCGAAGGTTCTCCCTTGCTGATCATGTACCAGTATATCCTCAGTCTTTGCTTGTTGGTGAATATGTCCTCTATGGCTGCGGGACTGTCTGAGCGTTCTACCAAGTTCTTATCCATTTGACAAACACTCTATATAAACCAAAACCGATGCAGAAACTAAATTCACAATCTTGCAATATTCAATTAACTCGAGTAATAATCAACCGTCACCAGTTATGCAGATCTATGCCCACTGCAAGACTAAACTTTTCGGAAGAAACTATACATGCTGCGAGCGATGCCCTTGATATAATATTGCCAAACAAGAAGACTAGGGACGCAGCAAAGCTCTTCGTTGAATGGCTGAAGAATAAAGGAGGCTCGGCATCAAAGAACGCTGTAAGCAACTTTGCCGATGAACTCCAGAACGGTTCCATGATGGTTAGAAATGTTCCATTCTCGTATAGCAGGAGGAACTTCTATCTGACATTGTTAAGGACGCTGGTGAGTTTGGGGTTTATTCAAAGAAATGTTCCAATCTGGGATTCTGCAAGGAAGCAGACCGTCTATGTTTATTCACGTAATATCTTTGACATACCACAGAAGCCACCCTCTGTAGGGTTCTGGAGGCTCTCTTACTATGTCTGCAGGAAGTGGAACGACATCTTCTTGGAGAAGGCACAGGAAAATATTTCAGCTAAGCTTGGTCTGCATCTCGAACCTGATTCCCAGAATTTCAGCCATCATCTTGGTCAAAACAAGGTGCTTGTTCCATGAAGGCAACAGAGTCTCCCGCTCTAGTGCAAGATACGACTTGCCTCTGGCAGTCGTAATATACTTCTTTTGCCCTTTGGTTGGTGTAAATATCTCGCTTATCAATTCCTCTTTGGCCAACCTTTCCAAGATATAATAGATTGAGCCTGGGCTCGGCTTCCATGCACCGTTGGTCATTTCGGAAATCTTCTGAACCATATCGACTCCACTTGAGGGAGTCTTCGCTGCCATGTCAAGGATCAGTATTCTAAGTAGTCCCTTTGGCGCGCTAATGGCATTCTTCGGCAATTTTACGGGCTGCTATTTTCCTTGAGCTCTTCTGGTGGGTTGCTGGTGCTTTCCTGGACCATCGGTTCTGGAACTCCAGTATCCTCTTTCATCTCCTTAACCTTCGGAGAGAATCTATTCAAGAAGACATCTAGGACAACATCATTGCCAGTCTTGTCCTGTCCAAGCTCTATGCGCATGCTGACCTGATTTCTTACTGACAGTTTCTCCAATAATTCTGCCTTGAGCCTGTCGACAAGATACATGTTGTACAGGAGCTGGCCGATTTTAGCCTTGAGTTCTTCTTCGCTATTGAACCAGTAACCCATAAGGGATCAGATAATTAGGTTTGATATAAATAAAAAAAGAGTGGAGATCGGATTAACCTCCGATCCTGAATACTTTGCTTCCACACTTCGGGCAGGTGCCCGATGTTGCTGGCTTGCCGTTCTTCAGTTTGACTTTCTTTGGATTCTGGATCTCCACTTTCTTCCTGTCCTTCACACAGTATGCTTGAACCAAGTGAATCTCGGCACATGCGTGCGCAAGGTTAGTATTTAAGCACTAGCCTTGATTGGCTAGAAAACGGCTTTTTGGCCCAATATCTCTGTCAAAAATAGGTTTTGTCAGAAATTGGATTAAATCGTCCGCTATTTCTGTCTTTGTTGTGTTATGTCAGGAGGAGATATTGCAACTCTAAAGTCTAATCGTGGTTATCCGGGGGAAAATGGCATAAAAACCAAATTTGGCAAGCATTGCCAGAAGGATATCAAGCTTATTCTCTGGTTTAGCATTCAAGGCATATGGACAATTTATCCATTTCCAGCGTTTTTCTGGCTCCGATAAACTTTTAGGGTTTTTTAGGAGGTCTGCTATCCGGTCAGACGATATGCTCTATTGCCTTTTGTGCGTCATCTGCTGAGATTATTCCTGAATTTATCATGGCCTCCAACAATCTTAGCACTAACAGCTCTCCGGTAGCATTGCTAATGCTATCCGGTACGACTAAGCATATTTCATCGATTATTATGTCTGCAGTTCTGTCTTGTCCGCCTTCCCAGCTGCCAGGTATTCTGATGATGTAATCTTCTCCCTCTTTTACAAGCTCCTGCCTGATGACTTCTGTCATGATTATGATTCTGTTGGATGCGGTATAAAGAGTGTAAGGCTAATATTGTCGGATATTTGGAAGGCGGATATTGTCCAGTGAGCCTGAAGATTTAGAGCGGAAACTCGGTTTTGCTAACATACTCTTGGTTGCTGGCACAGCTTTGTTTGTTCAGGTTTCTACTCTGGTTCTTGCAATACCGTTTGTACCTTTCTATTCTGAGCTTCCATCATACGAACCTGCTGGACAGGAGGGTGCTGGCCCTATCTTGAATTCTGTAATCCTGATAGCTATGGCTGCCTTTGCCACTATAGTGATGCTGGTCTTGATAAAATTGAAGAGGGAATCTCTGCTGAAAGTCGTTCTGGGGATCCTTATAGCTGTGGGGAGCATATCGATAAGCTATACCGTGGCTCTGGTCTGGCTGTCTTATCTTGTGGATGATTCTTCTCTTCCTGCTTTGATCTTGGGAGTGATGTTTGCTGTTGCTGTCTTTATGGTAACGGTAAGGCCAAGATTCAAGAGGGTAAATTTGATCGTCAGTTTGGTTATGGCCATTTTGTTTGCGACGTCCTTTGCAATATTTCTGAAACCTCCTACTTCTTTGGTCCTTCCAGTTGCTTTTGCTATCTACGACATTTATGCCGTCTTTGCTGGGCCTTTGAAGGCCCTTCTGAGCCAGAAGGAAAGTACTGTCGATGCCTTTGCTCCTCTATTGCTGAACGTTGGAGGCATCCATATCGGGCTTGGGGACTTTATCTTCTACGGGATGCTCCCTGCTACTGCACTACTGCTATCTGGATGGTACGCTTCTGCTTTAGTTTCTGGGATAATCCTTGCTGGCCTTGCTGCGACTTTACTATTTCTAAAGAGGTTCAGAATGTTTCCTGGCCTGCCGATTCCCCTTATAATCGGTACTGCTGTTTTGGCTGGCGTGCTGTACCTTTAGGGCCCTCAGGTTAACTTCTATGGACAGGGCTGCAAAGCCCCGAACGTTATACACACGCATAACCCCCGTATAGGGGGACTGAAGCACCTGTACGCAAAGCTACAACGGGGGTATTATGATGAGATCAATCTTCTCTGATCTGATTACTTCATGTTGCAGAGTAACCTTCTGGAATTGTATGAGATCATTGTTTTGCTGTCATAGATCTCTGATTAGTAAATGAGTACTATGTTACTATTAGAGCAGAGATTACTAACCGAGTATCTGTGTGCGGATTATCCGCAATTCCTGACTTTCGATTAGTAAAAAACCTAATCATTAGTTGAAGAATTCAAAAGTGTTGTTTATGAGCCATTACCAGGGTAAAAGATCACCTTTTTAGCATGAATCAGGTTGGCTACGGCTACGACTTAGAATGTCCAGTCATGGATATAAATACAATCCTCAGTTGCATTTTTTAGCTTTTTGCGAGGTGAATTAGGGTATGATTGTTTTTGTTGATAAAAGGGAATCGAACCTTCTTAGACTTCTCAAAAAAGTCTGTCAGCCACGCAGCGTCAGACTCCCCTTTGGCGACCTTATGATTGCAGGCAGTGGAGGAGCTTTAGTCATAGAACGCAAGACGGTGCGAGACCTCATAAATTCAATCAGGTCAAACAGGCTTTGGAATCAACTGCTAGGTCTGATGAAGGTAAATGAAGTTCTAGGTTACGTGGTCAAGCGAAGATTACTTGTTATCCAAGGAGGTTTTTGGGAGTACACAAATATCTCTTCTGTCAGGGAAGGGCGCTTTTGGAGCAACATATTCGGATCCCTCTTAGCAGTAAATTTTGTTTATAATACTCCTTGCATAGTGTGTGAAAACAACTATGCGTTCGAAGTCTTCCTTCGAATACTATTGCAAAGGGAAGAAAGTGGTAAGAACGACCAGTTGCCTCAAGGAAGGTGGTACAAGAAATCCGTAGGGAGGCTCCCTGTGAAGGACGTCAAACAGTACGTTCTAGATGCAATACCAAGCATAGGCGAAACACATGCAAAGAAGTTGCTCGATTCTTATCAGACAATACTCAATATAGCAACAAGCAGTAAGAGTGAACTAATGAGAGTTCCAGGTATTGGGGCGAAGCGAGCTGAAAAGATATATGAAATATTTCATTGAGAACGATGATATTCAATCCTTGACTTGAAGAATCGTTCTGAATCCTTGTCCACAAAATAGATGTAGCATCCTTTCATTCCGCGTGATAGCAAAACTCTGTAGGTGTTTTTTACAAGCTCAGAAAATTGGTCTCTCGACCTTTTCACGACTGTATCAGCCGAATTATCAGGAATGCCCTCCCACTCCCCCTTATCGAAATCATAGACAAGATCATTCCCAAAAATTACTCCAGCGTAATCAAATTCAAATCCTTGAGCAGTGTACACACATCCTACTTGGTAGATCCCATTGGAGTCGTAAGCCCAAAGATTTGACTTTGGAATTCCTGAAGCAAGCTTTCTTGTTTCAGGTTTCGCATTCCACGGCCTTCGATAATTTCCAATTGCGACGTCATTCTTAAGAGTCCCGTCTGGATTGGGATTTGACCATTCCCAACAGAAACCAGCCATAACTCTGCCAGTGTATCCTGCTTGCACTTTTTCTCTTATCGCTTTTTCAAGATCTTCTGGAGCATTGAAAATCCTTAGATCGAATTCTTCGTGCTGGTTCCATATGACATTTGCTGTTGGCCTTATTCCCAGAGTGTTGTTTACCCAGTTCACGAAAGCTTCTGATCCATTGCACCTGAACTGAGCTTCCAACTCATATTCAAAGATTTTGCAGTCATTCTTCCCCGCGTACTCCTTGATATATTGTACGGAGCCGATTTCGCCAGGCCGCACAATCTGATAATCATCGATGAAAAAGGCAGAGACCTTGGTTGCTTTGATAAGTTCTCCGATCTGAGGAATGTCGCGTCTCTTGTTCCTCGGAGTAAATCTGTTCTGGCTTTTCTTCCTCAGGCGGTGAGCTTCGTCTACAATTAAGACATCTACGGCATTCTCTTCTGCTTCGGAGTAGCTGTTAGAGTACGTGAACAGAGCAGTACCACGAGAGCCAATAATTTGTCTCAAAGTTTCGGTGAAAGCACGTGAGCCGGTTACATAATGGGCATTGTATTCTTGGCGAAGAAGATCGGCCATCAGGTTAATTGCAATAACCGATTTCCCGGTTCCGGGTCCGCCTTTTACAATGATTATGGTCTTCTGCTTATTGTGAAAGCCTTCCTTTGCTGAGGAAAAAACTTTGTCATAAACGATCATCTGCTCATCCAGAAGGATGTACTCCTTCTTCCCTCTTATTACACCTTCAACATGCTCCATCAATTTTTTGCTGGGACGATACTTGCTTTCTTCAATCCTTCTTAGTACGTCGATCCCGCTACCTTGCTCCAGTTTCGTGGTTAGGTAGTCTTTCAGTCGGTCAACATCATTGGCTGCAAATATCGGCCATCTTCCGAGCGTCTGCTTGAACTTTTCAGCGAAAAGGACATCGCCAGGATAGCAGTTGTAATTGTGGAGATACGCGCAGGCGTCTAGAGCTATTGGATTTGCACCCTCGTGAAACGCTTCATGCGCGTCTTCCAGGTACATTTGATATTGGCCTACTTGTATCGATGGATGAAGAACCTCTCTTTTTCCTCCCGCCACCCATGTAATTACTTTTTCACCAGAAGCCTCTTCGCAAGCGCCCCACTGCTTAAGCTCAATGATAACCGCATTGTCCTTGTAGCCAGAGTCTCGACCACAGATCAGACAGTCCAACCTTTTCGATGTTAGAGGAAGTTGATACTCCAGAATAATTCCTTGGTTAACGAGACCCGCATACTGGAAAACTTGCGAAATAGCTCTGAGAGAATTTCTCCATGAATTTACCTCGCTCAGAGGAGGATAATACCTGAAATGATTGAAAAATTCGTTTTTCAATTTATCTGCGATCTGATTATGGATTGTATCAGTAATGAATTGATTTGAAGTACCGGCAAACAGTCGCATTAATGTGGAATTATCAGAACGCAATAATTATCTGTTTCTAAAGGAAGCACCTGGTCTTCAATAGTTTAGATCAAGAGGTGGGGAGGGGATTCGAACCCCTGTGAACTCGCTCTGCAGGCGAGCGCGTAACCGCTACGGAAACTTGCAGTTTACTCCGCCACCCCACCACGACATTTCTGGGGTAGCAGATTCTATTACATATATGATTTCTATTTCTTCTTCAGCTTCTTAGAAACTTGCTGCTGGAGCCATGCCTCGTAAGTGTCAACGTAGAGCGGAGCCTTCTTTGAAACCTTCTTATCTTTCTTAGCCATATTGCAATCTGTTAAGGGTCGGTTCTAACTACTTATTAGGTATTCTTGCAGAGTCACACGAATAAGTCAAACGGGTTGAAGCTCAGTCCAGCAATCATCATCAAGCCATATACAATGCTCAGAGAGCCCGCTACCAAATTGACAGCAAGTTGAATCCTCTTTATCCCATATTTTAGTAATGGTAAAGTCAGAGCGATTCCAAAGAAGGTCATCCCTAGCATAACTCCGATAGTGAAGACTGCAACGCCTCCAAGAAGCATCTGAAGAGAACCTACTCCCAACCCTGCAACAAATATCGCTAACAATTCATCGTTACTAGCAAGGCCGTGGACTATCCCTACCCCGAAGAGCTGATGATGGAAGTGCAGTTTCTTGCCTAATATCCCAAGGCCTCCGTAGCGGTGAGTATGCGGATGAGAATGAGCAGAATCTCCATGCTCGTGCATATGTTTGTGCGTTACGGGAGTTCCAAAGATTATGCTAACAGCACCTATCCCGATCAGCATAAAAGCCACGGCAAGCTCCAACTGTCCTAAAATTCCGGTTATAGATCCGACAGCAGTCGCAACAGAAAACAGAATTACGGTAATTATTGCAGCTGTAGCCATGTGCCCCAGAGCCCAGCTGGCACTCATCTTGGAAGTTTCAGCGATGCCTTTGCTCCTAGTCAGAAAGTTAGAAACTGCGACCAAATGGTCTGCATCGTAAGCGTGCTTGAAGCCAAGAGCCAGAGCCAATAAAGGAAAGAATAGGCCGAGCTCCATAGTTGCTCGGCCTATCTCTACTCTTTTGAACCTTTGCCTATAGCAGTGCGTAGAGTACGAAGAGCGGCACGAAGGTCAGCGAAACTGTATTGATTAGTTTCACCAAGACGTGCAGGGATGGACCAGCGGTATCCTTGAACGGATCGCCGACAGTATCTCCGACAACAGCAGCCATGTGAGCTTCAGAGCGCTTTCCTCCATACACTCCAGTTTCAATGTACTTCTTGGCATTGTCCCACGATGCACCACCAGTATTCATCAGGTAGGCGAGCATAGTCCCGCTTATCGTTGCGCTGATAAGGAAGGCCCCAACAGCGACAGGTCCTAAAGTAAAGCCAACTATTAGAGGGACAACAACTGGCATTATCCCTGGCAGGATCATCTGCTTCTGCGCTGCTAACGTGCTGATATCGACGCACTTTGAATAGTCTGGGTTTGCCTTCCCCTCCATTAGGCCTGGGATCTCTTTGAACTGCCTCCTGACTTCTTCAACGACTTGGAAGGCAGCCTTTCCAACTGCCCTTATGGCAAACGCGCTGAAGACGTAGGGGACCAACCCTCCTATGAATAAAGCAGCAATGACCTCTGGGCTTACTATCCTGACGCTTATCGCTTCTAATACCGTCAAACCTGCAGCCTTAGCATATTCATCGAGATACGCTTGGAACAGGAGCAGGGCAGCCAGTCCTGCAGAGCCCAGAGCGTAGCCTTTTGTCAGCGCTTTTGTAGTATTGCCTGCTGCATCGAAAAGGTCAATCTTCTCCCGTAATTCCTTTGGAGCCTTGGACATTTCAGCAATCCCAGCAGCGTTATCGACGATCGGCCCGAAGCCATCCATGCCCAGGATCACTCCAGCAACGGAGAGCATCCCCATCGTGGCTACAGCGGTGCCGTAAATCCCCCCAATAAGAGGGTCGATAGTAGCTCCTCCAAAGAGTGCCGGGGCCTCGGCAGCGAAGTTGTTCCCGAAGTAGAACCCTCCAAGAATTGCTCCGACTATGACAAGCACTGGCAAACCTGTACTCTCAAGACCGACAGCAAAGCCAGTGATTATGTTCACGGCAGGGCCTGTCTTCGATGCGGTGGCGATCTCTTCGACAGGTCTGTACCCTTTTTCAGTATAGTATTGGGTAATCAGGAAGATCAGGAGACTTGCACCAACTCCAACTATAGCGGCAAAGTACAGGTTGATGCTCTGTATTGTAATAGAAACTAAAGCATAAAGTCCTATTACGATGATTATCGTAGTTGCAATAATGCCGTTGCGCATGGGTACCATCGGGTTCGTGAAATTCTTTGCACGCACAAAAGGAAGGCCGATTATGGTCCCGAAGATTCCAACAGCCCTTGCCAGTAACGGAAATAGTACGAAGAACGGGTTACCAGTAGCCGCAACAAGAGCGACTCCGACAATCATCGCGCCAATATTTTCAGCAGTCATGGATTCAAAGAGGTCTGCCCCCCTTCCAGCAACGTCTCCAACATTGTCCCCTACATTATCGGCAATTACTGCAGGGTTCCTCGGGTCGTCTTCAGGTATCCCAGCCTCAACCTTTCCTACTATGTCAGCACCTACGTCTGCAGCCTTTGTGAATATTCCTCCACCAAGCTGGGCAAACAGAGCTGCAAGGCTTGCACCGAAGCCCAGACCAACTATGAGTTCAGGCTTCTGACCATAGGCATAGAAGAGCACCGACACTGCAAGAAGGCTCAAGCCTACATTGAACAGTCCCATAACCAGGCCTCCATTGTATGCTATTTTCATGGGCAGCTGAACTCCTTGATGCATAGCGTAGGTTGTTCGTGCATTTGCCCTCGTAGAAACGTCCATTCCTACATACCCAGCAGCCAGAGAAAATAGCGCGCCAACAAGAAATGCAAGCGAAATAAACGGGACTCCTCCGTGAGGACCAAAGTCAAACGCGGCGTATAGCAACAGGGTAAGAATTACCGCTATGACTGAGATAGTCTTGTACTGCCTTCGCAGGTACGCCTTCGAGCCTACCCGTATCGCTTCATAGATCTCCTTCATCCTCTCAGTGCCGGGTTCGAAGCGGTTGATCCAGAGCGCAAGATACAGCGCTACTACTAGGGCGATTACGCCTGAAACGGGTGCTAGGAGTTCCATCACTAATGGTGGCGAAACTACAGAAACCAAATCTGATCACTAGATTTGGGAATTTGCCCCATTTGTCATTAATATAAACTTTCAGAGTCTTTCAAAGAGCGCAGCAGCCAGAAAGGGCAATATTGCTGTTGCATCTGCATGTATCGTTACTTGCTTTGCCTTGGGCTTCACCTTGCCCCATGAGATCGCCTCCCTGACCAGAGCCCCGCTCAAGCTGCCGTCGTATTCCATCGCCGTAGTTATGTAGACGGCGTAATCCAGCCCTCCGCGGAACTGGTTCCACCAGAGGGTATGATGCTTCGAAATCCCCCCTCCTATCATTAAAGCTCCCGTTCCCTTCGCAGTAAAGACGATGTCGGAAAGAATCTGCTGATCCTTCATCATGTCTATCGAAAAATCCCTCTTCTGCTGCGAAAAGAGCCATAGTTGGCTGCCAACTGCACCATCGGTAATCCCAGGTACGATTACGGGGATGTTGTTCTTGCTGGACCAGTACAGTATAGAGGATTCATTGCTGACATACCTGCCTAATCTTTTGCAAAGCTCTGAAGAAGATAGCGACTTTACCCCTCCTTTGTACAAACCCTGCAGGAACGGGGTCAGTTTCTCTTCAAGTAGAGGGCCGTAGGCTTCCTTGGGGACGAGCACGCTCCCTAGTCTGTGAAACCCTTCCTTCTCCAGCATCACGTCATCCAGAGCAAAGTCCCCTTGGAGATAGTCCTTCCAAGACCTTGCAAGGTCGTGGTCAAGTGTCCCGCAGGTAGTTATTATCACGTCAAACATTCTCCGCTTAACGAATTCCTTTATCACTCCCCTCAAACCAGTAGCAATGATGGCCGCAGGAAACGAAAGAAACTTCACGCAATTCTTTTCATTTATCATTTGTTCTAGAATGCCAAACCCGTCAGCAAGGTACTTACCTGTGAACCCTCCACACTCTCCCATCTGCTCAATAAGCGAGGAGAAAGATTTACCAATGCTGATGTCCTTGACCTTCTTCGGGTTCATGAAATTGTTTTTGGACTATGGGGAAATAAGCCTTTGATCTATATCCGCTCGATGTCGTGCGGGAGGCTCTCCTTATACCCCGCATCCGTAACCCTGATGAACTCAGCATTCTGCTGCAGCTCTTTAATGTTGGTCGCACCGCAGTAGCTCATCCCAGACCTTAAGCCTCCAACAAGGCTGGAGAGGACTTCTATCGCTGCACCTCTATAGGGTACTAGGCCTTCAACCCCTTCAGGAACATAGTTTAGCAACTCCTGCTCCTCCATCTCCTTGCCCTTCTGTCTGGTGCTTCTTCCCATGGCAGCTCCAAGGGATGCCATGCCTCTGCTCATCTTGAACCTTCCAGAGTGCCTTGAGATGATCACGCCCGGGGCTTCATCAGTCCCAGCCAGCAGAGAGCCTACCATGACCGTAGATGCCCCAGCAGCGATGGCCTTTGTCAGGTCACCAGAAGTTCTTATCCCGCCATCAGCTATTACGGGCACACCTTTTGCATTGGCAACTTCTGCGCAGTCCATGACAGCAGTAAGTTGGGGAACCCCTGCCCCTGTGACTATCCTCGTTATGCAGATCGAGCCTGCACCTACACCCACTTTCACTGCATCGACACCCGCTTCAATAAGGTCTTTCGTCCCTTGAGCAGTTGCCACGTTTCCCGCTATGAGCTCGACAGGGCCGAACTTGTCCCTGATATTAGAAACTGTCTTTATGGAGAGGTCAGAGTGGCCATGTGCGATATCGACTACTAGAACGTCCACGCCTGCATCGATAAGCGCTGTTGCTCTCTCTATGTAATCATCTTTTACTCCTATAGCTGCTCCTACGCGGAGTCTGCCCTTCGCATCTTTTGACGCTTCAGGGAACTGCTGCCTCTTTATGATGTCCTTCCCAGTAATCAAACCTCTGACCTTCATGTCTTTGTCAACTATTGGAAGTTTCTCTATCTTGTGCTGCTTTAGCGTCCGCTTTGCATCTTCTATCGTACTCCCTACAGGGGCTGTCACAAGTTCCTTAGTCATCGCCCTCTCTACTGGCACATCAAGATTATCTTCAAAGCGTACATCTCTGCTCGTCAAGATCCCTACAAGCTTTCCATTGTTGACGACTAACAACCCTCCTATTCCATACTGTTTCATTATTTGAGAAGCCTCCCTGACAGTCCTGTCAGGTGTTATGGTCATCGGCTGCTCGATAAGAATCCCTTCAGACCTTTTTACCCTGGTAACTTCTGCAACCTGCTCGGAAATCGAGAGGAACCTATGTATGATTCCTATCCCGCCTTGTCTTGCCATCGTTATCGCCATTGCAGACTCTGTCACGGTATCCATGTTTGCACTTATGATTGGTATGTTAAGTTCCAAATGCTTGGATAGCCTTGTCTTGGTATTGGCGGCTTTTCTTGTTTCGATTGTTGATTTCTTTGGTACGAGCAGTACATCATCAAAGGTCAATCCGACTCTAATGCCGTTGTCCATTCCCAGCTGCTTCGGATTTAAGTTCTTGAAAAACCTTTGCTAAATGGTTTCCGTTGATGCTAATATAGGATGAATTATAGTTGTTATTATATGGCCAAACCTTTAGGAAAGCTCAGGTTCCTCTATACTGGTTCTGAGAAGTTTGACGCTGACCTGAAATACTACCGTGATTCAATTGGTGCAGAACTCGTATGGAACTTCAAGGCTTTTGGGACGCGCGTTGCAGCCTTCCGTGTCGGCGAAGGGCCTCTGGTTCTGATAGCAGATCATAGGCCAGCACCAAGCTATATGCCTATCTATGAAGCGGGTAACCTGAAGAACGCTGTCAACGAACTTAAGAAGCGTGGATGCAATCCAGATTCTGGCCCGTTCGAAATTCCAAATGGCCCGTGCTACGTCTTCAAAGATCCAAGCGGCAACGAATTCGCAATATTTGAAGATGTTCGCCCAAATGCCATGGACGCATCGTATGCCGATCCTGATAACCCGCGTGTTGTTAGAGATTGAGTACAGTATAATACATACTGCCTCTTAGCATCGAAGAGCATGCAAATCGGAGAGGAGCTACTGGAAGAACTCCCTGTTAGGAGAGTTGATTCTCGGAAGGGGCAGAACGGCGTCGTCGCTGTAATTGGAGGTAGCAGGATCTATCATGGAGCTCCAGCATTATCTGGGATGGCAGCATATAGAACAGGAGTAGATCTGGTTTATCTGTTCGTCCCTGAGCCTCTGGTAGCGCCGATAAGGGCGATCTCCCCTTCGTTTATCGTGTATCCTACTCCAGACTACAAGCTCACTGTTGGATGTGCTAACAAGATACTTGCATGGATGCCACAAGTAGATGCCTGCGTGATAGGCCCGGGAGCAGGGAGGCAGAAGCCTGACGGCATGAAGAAACTTGTCGCAGAACTTTCGTCTAACAAGGTCAAGATGGTTGTTGATGCTGATGCTCTGCAGCCTGAAGTTGTAGCTGGGCTATCTGGAAGGGAAGCCGTCCTTACTCCTCACCCCGGAGAATTCAAACGCATTACTAATGTTGAACTCGAAGATGATCTTGAAAAAAGGAAGGAATCTGTTAGAAAAGCGGCAGAATCTCTTGGGCTTGCAATACTTGTAAAAGGACACTTGGACATAATATCTGATGGGAAGAACGTGGTTGTGGATGAGACCGGTTCGCCTGCAATGACCGTAGGAGGAGTTGGGGATGTTTTATCTGGGATAGTAGCTGCTTTAATGACAAAAGGGATGGAGCCCTTCAAGGCTGCGGTTGCCGGTGCCTACATAAATGGTAGATGCGGGCAGATGGCTGCGGAAAAGTATGGTTTCAGGATATTGCCCACAGATTTAGTTGCTGAGATACCTAACTTGCTGAAGAAATACGATAGAGTTCTCAAATAGCTTAGTTCCGAAATATAGGGCTATTTGGCAGATTCTTTGCGGTCTTTGACAGCTTGTCAAATTCTGCATCGGTGAACACCTTGAATTGACTGTAAACGCTTCTGTACTTCCTTCCATCATCGCCGAATATTGCAACTATCCTTGCACCTCTATTTTCTTTGGCAACTTTCAATGCGGCTGCAAGTACTGCACCCGAAGACGGCCCTACGAACATATTCTCCTTCTCTACAATTGCCCGAACCGTTGCAAAGGCTTCATCGTCCTTGATCTCAAGCCATTGATCTATGACTTCCTTCCTTCTTTCAAGAAGTGTCGGCAGATTCGACTCTCCAGTATTCCTCAAGCCCTGTATATGATGCCCTTTCTGAGGCTCGACAGCGATTATCCTGATATTTGGATTCTTCTCCTTGAGGAACTTTCCAACTCCCGTTATCGTCCCTCCCGTGCCTATCCCAGCAACAAAATGTGTAACTTTGCCCTCAGTATCCCTCCAGATTTCGGAACCAGTGCCGTAATAATGTGCCATGAAGTTGGCATCATTCTCATACTGGTTAGGCATGAAATAGTCGCCTGGATGCCCCCTAACGATCGCGGTAGCCAGGGCAATAGACTGGTCTGTGCCTGGGCCGACTCTTGGACACAAATCGTCCTCAGTTTCAAGAACCTTCACGTCAAACCTTTTCAGAATGGCTTTTGTTTCGTCGCTGACCTTGTTCGGTATCACGACCTCGAACCTGTATCCTAACGCTTTTGCAATTCCTGCTAAGGCAATTCCCGTATTTCCCGAAGTTGGCTCCATGATTACAGACTTGCCTCTCTTCAAAAGACCGTGCTTCTCCGCCTCAGAAACCATCCACGACGCTGGCCTATCTTTTATCGAGCCAAAGTTGTTGTACCATTCTAATTTTGCAAATATCTTTGCATCGTTAACGCTGAAAGCCTTAAGCTCGATCTGAGGAGTGTTTCCTATATTCTCGGTGCTGTACTTTGTTACTGCAGTCTTCATTGTTGTTTAACTCGCCTTTTTCTGTATCAGGAATATCAGGTCTTTGCCATCCTTTCTAATGGACAAAAGGGCATTGCCCGTCCTCTTGGCCCACCTTGATATGTCTTCCTCCGCTCCAGGATCATCGGCCCATATTTCAACGACATCTCCATTACTCACCTTGTCTATCTGGCTCCTAGTCCTGAATACAGGTTCGGGGCAGAACAACCCCCTCGTGTCTAATGTAACCTTTGGAGCGCTCGTGTTTTCGGGCTTTGCCATTCTAAGACGTTCCCGTTTTCAGTTTCTTTTAAGTGTTAGCTCCTTTTTGCATCCACATAGACTTATACCGTAAGTGCTAAAGGCAAAGTGATGGAGCTGCTAGTAGGCTTCGAGAGGCAATAGCATGAAGAGAACGTATTATTCCTCCGATCTCATTCAAGAGCTTAGAGGGAAGATTGTTACTGTTGCAGGCTGGGTTGAGGACGTTCGCCTTTTAGGCTCCCTGGCCTTCATTACGCTGAGGGACTCGAAAGGGGTTTGTCAGCTCGTTGCCAAGAAGCAGGATCTGAACAATGAACTCTTTGATGTCGTATGTAAAAGCCCGAGGCAGAGCAGCATAATAGCACAAGGGATAGTGAAGGATAGCAAGGCGAAGAATGTCCCTGTTGAAATTCAGATTCAGCAGTTTCAAATACTGACGAACGCAGTTCCCCCTCTCCCCCTAGATCCAACTGGTAGGGTAGATGCGAACATGGACAAGAGGCTTGACGTAAGAGCCCTTGACCTTAGGAACCCAGAGAACCTTGCAATCTTCAGAATAAGACATTTTGCTTTGCAGAGCATAAGGAAATCTCTCATTGAGCAGGGCTTCTTGGAGGTGAATACTGCCAAGATAATCGGGCAGGCAGCAGAGGGAGGAGCAAACTTGTTTTCGCTTGATTATTTTGGCAAAAAGGGTTACCTAGCTCAAAGCCCCCAACTGTACAAAGAGCAGCTTACGATGGCCTTGGACAGGGTCTTTGAAATCGCATCTTTCTTCAGGGCTGAAAAGTCTCATACCAGAAGGCACCTCAACGAATTCACGAGTGTAGATATCGAGGCAGCATTTGCGGACGAGGATGACGTAATGAGGGTTCTTGAAGATATGGTCAAAGCATCAATAGATAGCATCAGAAAGGAATGCGGTAAGGAACTATCCATACTTAATCATGATTTGGAACCTTTGGACAAGATTGAGAGAATAACTTATTCCCAAGCTGTAGATGAACTGAAAAGTTCAGGAATTGATATGAAACATGGAGACGATCTCACAGATCAGTCCTTAGGAGTCCTTGCAAACAAGCATCCTTCGTTCTTCTTCCTTGTTGAATGGCCTGCATCGCTGAAGCCATTCTACATTGCCAGAAAGGATGGTACCCAAATTAGCAGGTCTTTTGACCTGCAGTTTGGAGCATTAGAGCTTTCTTCCGGAGGCATGAGAGTCTCCAGCAGGAAGGAGCTGGAGCGGAGACTGAAAGAAGCTGGTCTGTCGATAGAGAGTTTCGCTTCGCATCTGGAGGTCTTTGACTGGGGGATGCCCCCTCACTCAGGTTGGGGCTTGGGCCTTGATCGGTTCATGATGGTGCTGACTGGGAAGGCTAACATCAGGGATGTTGTTCTCTACCCGAGAGACCAGTTCAGGTTCACTCCCTAGAGTTCTTGTGCCATAGTCTTTCGACAGCACATACATGAAGTTCGGATCACGAATCGACAACTTTACTGTATTATTTCGCTTTATTTTCACTATAGCAAATATTGAAGCGATAATAGCGGCGATGGCTATGATAGCAGGAAACAGAGGCTCTGCACTAGTTTCTTGAGCATATGCTAGTGGAGTAAACGTGCTCAAGGCTAGCAGGAAGATCAAAAACCCGTATGCTCGATTTAGATTCAAACCTTGCGCCTTTTTGCAGGCCATGTATTATAGGTTATAGTCTTTGTGAAATCTGGATATAGGTCTCAAATCTGAATCTAAAGTGCCTTGTAGTTGTCAGACCAGTTTGCATAGGCTCTGAGCATCTCCACAGAAACGCTGGGCTTTCTAGTCTCAAGAACTTGCTTGAAGTCCTCAAGAGTAATCGGTCTAGGCTGGCTATCCTTGTCTGCACCCCGGCCACTCTGGAATAATTCACGAACAACTTTCAGCTGCAGGGCTTGGCAGATATCCCTAGTGTCGCTACCAGAATAACCGTCGGTAAGTTCGGCGAGCTCGTCTATGCTGATTTCAGGATCCATCTTCAATGGTGCAGTGTATAGCCTCAACATTTGAGCGCGAGCTTCATTGTTAGGGAGAGGGACATGGATTCTCTTCTGGAACCTTCGCAAAAAGGGCCAGTCAAGTGTCCAAGGCTTGTTCGTAGCACCAATGACATAAAGATGCAAGTTCTTGCCCTTGTCGGTTATGCCATCCATCTCTTTGAGGAACTGATTCCTTACTCTTACTTCTCCTCCAATCTCTTGGCTCCTCGTCCCTAGCAGTGAATCAATCTCGTCGATGAAAATCACGACAGGTCCATTTTCAATCATCTTGCGCATCGACTGAAAGAGCTTGGCAACGTTCTTTTCGGCTTCCCCAAGCCATTTTGACATTATAGATGCGGCATCAACATTGACAAAGTAGCCATCAATTTCTGCCGCTGTTGCAGCTGCTAGCATCGTCTTTCCACAGCCAGGGGGACCATAAAGGAGAACTCCTCTAGGCCAGCCAAGAGGGAATAGGTCAGGCCTTTGAACGGGGAAGGTTATCGCTTCCCTGATAGCGTTCTTGGCCTCATCAAGGCCAACAACCTCGTCCCACTTGACATTGGGCTTCTCCTGCATGACAAGCTCGTTATATGAGGCTTTGAGGGACTCGACCACTCCGGGTGATGATGCGTTGGTTGAAGTACTGGATTCGTCCGAGACTTCCTCTCCCCGTTCGGGATTGTCGTCTGGCGGCAACAAACCATGGGCGCTTTGCAGGGCCTTTATTCTCTCCTGATAAGCCATGGCCCTGTCCATGTACAACTTGTTTAGCTTATAATCAGGATAAAGATGCGCTAGCTTGAGCAGGGTTTGTATTGCTACCTGGTACATCTGTATGGCTTTGCCTCTCGCGCCATGCGAATCGTGCCTGATCGCTTCTGCAGCGTACCTGGTCGCGGTTTCTTCGAGTTCTTTGGCAGCCAACACGCTCATACTCCATCCCTCAAGTTAATTTTACCTTTGCTGGCAAGAGAAACTGCTGCCAGATCGACATCCTTTATCGGAAGCTGCAAGTCTGCGGCTGCCTCCATAACCGTGAACTTGCCGCCGTTGTTCCTGTAATAATGTTCAACTTTCGCCTCGACCGCATCACTTCTGGGCCTTGATAGCAGGACGGGTTTGAATTCTTCCTCTGCATCATCGGTAGCAGCAAGTGTTACCTTCTTCACAGAATCTATCATCTTGTGCTCCTTTGCCTTCGGAACACCCACCTTCAATTCAGAAACCTTCTCCTCCGCAAACCTTTGAGCAGATTCTATTATGTCAGATGTAGAATCGTTCTCAAGATTAATTGCAATGTTTGGGGATACCTGTCCCAGATCCGTCATCGTTTCTGTAAAGATTGCGTTGATTTCGTCTGTGACTAGGTTGAATGAAGGTATTATGCCTGACACTGATTTATTGGCCTTGCCTACTTCCTGCATTGCCGAGCTCATCTGGAATACTGCATCTCCAACATCACGCATGCTCTCCATTCTGGTTACAATTTGAGTGAGCGCTAATTGATTCGTAGTCACTACATGCATAACCTTCTTCAGTTCTGCAAGTTCATTTACAAAGACAATGACCTTTGCCTCTTCCTTGCTTTGCTTGGCCTTGAGCATAGTTTCATACAAGCCCTTTCTCCTTGTTTCTAACCTTACCTTCAGATTATCTAATTCCCGCCTATGCACTTCTACTCCCCTGATTGCACGGTTTATCTTCTCCCGCAGTGCCTCTTTTTTCGAGCGCCTAAAGTAGGAGAGTATCTTCATGTGCTATCATTCTATGTTAACTATTGCAAACGAGAATTTACATCGAAAAAATGTGGGCGTATCGACCAAAACCCCTGCACCCCAAGGCGGCAGTTTGGAATTTGCAGAGGCTTGATCGACACGGTAATGCCTTCTTACGAGGGAAGGCCTAGCGAATCACTCGATTGGATGGAGGGTGGTAGATCAGGGAACTTGTCCTTCATGCGCTGCTCTGCGACGGCTGATGCTTCTCCGAGGATCTTCTCTGCTTCCTCTCCTGCTGCTTCGAAGTTCAGCGTGTAGCCTCCCATCTGGCCTGCGTCGACGAGTATGCCGCTTAGTAGCCCGCTTATTTCGCCGATTTCGTGCTCTGCTTCTGGAAGTACTGACATCAGGCCCGACTTTACGTTTTTTATGACTGCCATCGCTGGAGTCAATGTGACTACTACGTCACCGAGTTCCTGCACAGTGTTTAGCCTTAACACAATTTGTTCAAGCGCCAACTTTGCGGATGAAACCATTTTGTGCATCTTTCTTACTTCTGCAAGCTCGTTCGCATAGACCGTTGCATGATCCATGTCATGCTTCTGTATCGAAGATACTACTCGGCTGAAGATAGAAGTATCTCTCTCCCGAAGCTTTGTAGCTGTGTGGTCAAGTCTGCTGACTTGCACTTGTATTTGTCGTATAGCCTGCTCAAGCCTTGGTTTGAGAGGGCCTGCTGGTCTGACTGATCCCTTTATCCGTTCTCCTAGACCCGTTGTCTGAGGTTTTGCCCACCTAGAAGTGAACTGCGACACTATAACACCTTGGCGAATTGTCTACAGGTTTTTTTCTTAGAGGGGGTAGTAAAGAAAATTATACTCTATGGTAGTATTGACTAAAGTAAGTTTGACTTTTCTAACTTAACATGCTAGTCCTGAAATCGAAATTAGCCGTCAATAGGCGTGAAAAAAAGGTTTCGAGTTTGCTGAACTCCATTTGATATCTGCTTAGGAGATTAGGGTTCATTTCCTTATGGACGATTCCTATCGAAATATCTGCCAACTTGAAGGCTGGGTTGTCAAACTCTGAATCTCCCAGATACATTATCGGGCCATTCAAACCTAGCTCATTTTTCACTCTAGCTAAAGCTGTACCTTTGTCAACCTTTATTGGATAAACATCAGCAAACGGATTAGCATCAGACTCCACAACATAGAGGCCCAGTTCTCTGCATCTATACAGAAAGGGACTGATAATCCTTTGAGCGTTCATCCAATTGCGCGACATTCTCCAATCCACGCAAAATGCAAACAAATCCCCATCACTACTGATTTTTCTCTCTATGATCAAATTGTCTAGCATCTTAGCGATTCTGAGAGATTCGTTATACGCTTTATCTACTATCGCAGTTTTCTTTAGCGCCCGTTGGTCCAAGAATCGTGTGTTCCTTGTTTGCAGCTCTAACCCGCATATAGTAGCCGTTGCAGAGGCGAAGGGAACTTTTTCCTTGACGAACCTTAGATCCTTGGTTGTGATAACTGCCAGTGGAATTCTGCTGCTTACCTTCTTCAGAAGACTGAATAGGCTGGCTGGTATGGAGGTTTCTTCTCTGGACACCTCCAGCGGACTAAGCGTACCATCGTAGTCCGAAAATATGGCTTCTATCTTCACCTTAGAACACTCTGAAGTGTCATGCAGCATTTTTCTCCTTAGAGAGCCTGCAAGAAGAGAGCGATCCGAAATAAATATTTTTTTACTAAGATAGCGGAATTGCTAATGACTTGAAGAAGCGAATAGGCGTTATAATGTATCAAACTAGTATGAGCAAGGGGCAGGAGCTCGTAGCTCAACGAATGGTTCGAGCATTCAGAAAGATAGGACACAATGCCTATCTCATCACGAGTCTATATCATGACGGCGACGAGGTTCTACCATCGGAAAGTCTACCAGATGATAAAAACTATGTGTATGCAGAAGATAGTGCGCTGGGAATCCCCGTTATCAGGGTTAATAGCTTTATTTCCAGATGGCCTCCTCGCAGAATAATCTTCAGGGATTTCATACACACGTTAGAGACCGTAGTGAATGACTTTAAGCTAAACGTCCTAATAACCCATAGTACCCTTTGGAACGGTCCCGAAGATGTCACTAAATTCGTAGAATGGAGGCGTAATATACGGGATCTCGGCGGCTACCAAGACATTGTGATATTCTGTCATATGTCGCATTTTCAAGAACCCTCGCCAAAAAGATATTCGCTTGTTGAACGCTCGTTTAGGGTAGCTTGGAACAGGCTATCCCTTACACAAATTTTCCGCGTTGCCAATCTACTGCTGGTTGTTACGCCGTATGGGGAAGAAGCGATGGTCAGAATGGGTGCGAATCGAAACAAGTGCCATTTATTCCCCGGCGGTGTAGACGATGAATCTTTTCTCAAATATGCGACCATAAGCGCAGAAGAGCTCTACAAACGGCTGAATCTAAAGAATGCCATAAAAATAGTATCTTACCTTGGGACAATTGAAGAGCGCAAGAACCCTAAGGCAGTAGTCCAAGTTGCTGAAAAGTTGCAACATAGGCGGGATATTCACTTTGTTATAGCAGGTCATGGGGATTCAAAATATGCTGATGAAGTGAAAAAAGCCGTGGAGAAACTGCCAAATGCCACCTACTTGGAAGAAGTTGACGAAAGAGAGAAGATGTTACTTATCAAAGCGTCATATCTCAATGTTATACTAAGCAGGCTTGAAGCTCTTGGATTATCGCAACTTGAGTTCATGTTCCAGGGCGTTCCTGTAATTACTTCTGCCGTGGGAGGTCAATCGTGGCTTATTAGAAACAATGTGGAGGGCATACATGTCAAAGGCCCCGACGACATCGATGGTGTAGCAAAAGCAATCGAAATCTTACTTGACGATCCGTCATTGCTGGATAGGCTCGCAATCAATGCAAAAAGCCGTGCAAGCGCGTTCACTTTTTCGAAATTGATCGATGATTTAGACATGGCAATCACCCGGGCGTTCGTAAGAGAGAGCGGATTACAGCAGATCCCACCTGACGTAAGCTCTACATTGTCCGAACCGGAGCAGGTTATAAAAAGTTGGTCTTCTGGCTCGCGAAGAGTGGTAGCAACCAACCGAAGGCTATTCATCCAACATGGCTCCTTCTCCCGTCGAGTACTTGAGATCCCTTACAACAATATCACTTCCATCGAACATGCTAGGAGGTACCCAGTGATGACACTCCTGATAGGTTCGATTTTGAGTGCGCTCCTCATGGCAGAACCTTATCTGCGCCCGGTATTTTCACGAACACTCATGGGGAGACTGGAGACGTTTCTTAGCTCACTGCTAACAAGCATCAACATACAGGACCCGCTCATTAGATTGTTGGCATCTAGCATATCACAATCCGAAATTCCAAGAATAATGCTGGAGATATACCCAATAATTCCTATTTCGATTGGGCTCATGTTGTTTGTCCTCCAATCTAGAGCAGGCTTTGGCCTTCATGGCACAAGTTTGCGGCCAGTTTACCTGCCCCGTACATTCAAGCGAGCTGTTGCGTATATTAGGAGCATTCAGGACCTGTCCTTAGCGAGTAGCACTAGGAAAGATATCGAGCCTAGTAAAACAGAAAGATTGCTGGAAAAATAAAATAGCAGCGTTAATCATTTAACCTTGCGTAGAAGCATTTGCGGAAGACGATAGTCCTTGAAAATTGCAGTACTATCTGACATCCATGGTAATTTAGAGGCACTGCATGCAGTTTCAAAAAATCAGGATATAGACAGGATTCTTGTCCTTGGCGACTCCATAGGCTATGGGGCAAATCCCAATGAAGTCCTTGACTGGCTGCAAGAAAAAAAATGCATCTGTATAAGAGGTAATCATGAAGAAGCAGTACTATCTGGAGAGACTGGCTGGTTTAACCCATTCGCAGCAAGGGCAATTTTATGGACTAGGAACAGGGTAACTACTGCAAATCTAGCCTTCATAAAATCGTTGGAGGCAAAGAAGATTGTTGACTTTGGAGGATTAAAGGTAGGTATCTGCCATGGAAGCCCAAATGATCCTCTTTACGAATACGTCTACAAGGACACGCATGAGCATCTCTTTGACTATTATCTGCAAAAAGAAAATTCGGGTGTTATGGCCATGGGTCATACCCATCTTCCATATCTCTGGGTGGGAAAGAATGGGACAGTTTTGAACCCCGGCTCAGTGGGTCAGCCAAGGGACGGAGACAGGAGAGCTAGCTTCGCTGTAATCAATGTTGAAGATGACATTCCTGTAGTAGAGCACCACAGAGTTGAATACGATGTTACTTCGGCAGCAAACAAAATACTGGAAGCAGGGTTACCAGAGATACTTGCAAATAGATTGTATGACGGTCGCTGATCAGAAGACTCTCTCCCAAGGTTTTATCGTATAATTTCTAATCTTTTTGATGACATAAGGATCGTTTCGGGCAATCTCCCCAGCATCCCCCATGCTCTCCACATTTACAATTATCATGCCACCAGTACCATCTAGAAACCTTCCTGCAGCAAAGATTCTGCCCTCTTTCTGCAATGCAGCAACATAATCTAAATGGGATGAACGATGCTTCTGCACTTCTTCCAATGGTGCTATATTATTCTCAAAGATGCCAAAGAACGGCATTTAGATATCATGCCAAGGGAACTGCGAGCTCTTCTATGACCTTTATCCAATTCTTTGCTTTTACTATTCCGCTTGCGACTAGGACACCTTTTGCTCCGAGCTTTACCGCTGCTGCAACATCCTCCCCCGTAACAATTCCTGCACCGCACAAAAGCTTGACATTAGGGTTGGCTTTCCTGCATGCAACAACAGAGTTAGTGACTATCTGAGGCTTCACCTTCGAAACTGCTTTGCCGGAACCTATCAATTCAGGAGGCTCTACTGCCAGCCACTCTGGGCCAAACTTTGCAATCTCTGAAACTTCTTCAGGAGTTTGTGCACACGCAAGTGAAATAAGACCAATGCTCTTGAGCCTATCGACTCTGGATTTTATGTCCTCTGATGCCCAGAGGCGCCTTTCTGAATGATTTATCAGAGAACCCTTTGCTCCAATCGATTTCACTACTTCAGGTACTATTGCCCCTGTGGAAGAGCCCGGTTTTGCCAAATCAACGTGCTGTGCAAATACAGGAACATGGACATGCTTTGAAACCTCTGCAAGGCAAGGATTTGGAGGGCAGACCACTATTGCAACATCAAGCTCCTTCTGAATCTTCTGTGCAGCCTTGGCTAATTCAACAGCTCCGGAATCGAAAACTTCTTCGTAGTTCTTGAAGTTAATTACTAGAACAGGTGTTCCTATGCCCTTCACGGAAAAACCACAGATAATGAAATACTTAATCTTTGCACGCTAAGAGTCTGCTATTCTTCGTCCCAGTCTTCCTCGAAGTCCTCTTCCAAGTCTTCATCGAAGTCTTCGTCGAAATCTTCCTCGGTGTCGTCTTCGCTCATGCTAGTTCGGCTCCGAAATCGTCTGAAATATGTTAATAAGGCTTTACCCTTGCTCGCCTTTAACCTTGTTGATCATCCGCTGTACCGAATCAGGGATAAGAAAAGCAGCTGAGAAAGTGAAAAAGGGAGCTGTAATAGTCTACCCCACAGACACGGTCTACGGAATAGGTTGCAATCCTTACAATGCTGAAGCGGTGAAGAGGGTTATCGAAATCAAGATGCGGGAGCAAAAACCGTTGCCGGTTTTATGCTCGTCGCTTGAAAACGCGAAGAAACTGGTGCAATTCAATAGAAAATCTTTGGAGTTGGCAAGGAAGTTCTGGCCAGGGCCTCTGACAATAGTGGCAAAGATCATAGATACGAAGCTCCCAAATATCCTCACATTCGGCTCAAAGATGCTCGGCGTCAGGATCCCAGACCATGAAATAACACTAAAGCTGATAGAACTCTCTGGAGGTTTCTTAGTGGGCACAAGTGCAAATAAAGCTGGCTTGAAATCTCCCATAAGTGCCGAAGAGGTAAAATCTGTGCTATCTCCAGAATACGACATACTGTTGGATGGGGGAGAAACTGCTTTGAAAGCTGAATCGACTGTAATAGAAGCTAGCAACGATAAGATAAAACTGCTTAGGGAGAAGGCTATTCCAAAGGAGGTTTTAGGTATTTGATGCAAGATTTCAACTTTCTCATAACTACGGTCAGAGGTTTCGAGAACAGGGCGGCTGCAGAACTTCGTGAGTTATTGGCGCCCCTGAAGACCGAGGTTAAGATAGGCAAAGCAGATCCAGGCGGAATAATACTTGTAAATTGCAAGGTTGCAGAAAGCGAGTTTCTCGAAAGAATTCAGCAGACGATTAAGACACAGCCTTGGCTCCTGAACAATGTTCAGAGGATAATGCCGGTACAGAAGACTGTCAAGACAGAATTAGGCTTGATAGCTCGAACCGTAAAGGAACTCTCTAAAGTGATACCGAAGGGTGAGAGTTTCAGGATTACTCTGGAGAGAAGGCACACTAACATTCCAGGCCCAGAGATCATCAAGGAAACTGCGACTCATATCAGCAGGAAGGTTGACCTTGACAACCCAGACTGGATCGTATTGATAGAGATCGTAGGGAGCATCACAGGAGTTTCAGTGATAAAACCTGAGGCTATGCTGAGCACGACAAAGTTTCGCAGAGAACTTTAAAGCTTCTCCGCTACTGCCAAGAGGCCTTTTTCAGCAAGCAGCAACGCTATCTTGTCGCTTCCCGCTGCAGCAACTTCCCCTTCATTTATTCCGAATCTCTGCAGAACTTTCTTGTTTCCTTCTTCTTTAAAGACCGCCATTTTGCACTTCTCTCTAACAAAACTTGCAAGTTTCCTTAGATCGCTTTCTGCACCTATGCTGACAATATAGAATGCCCTGTTCTCCTTGGCGCCTGCGACCTTGATAGCCTCTGCAATCTGACTGACCCTTGCAATCCTCATCAGGAGGTCTAGTTCAACCCGTTTTGCCAGCATTATACCTCTTTCTTTGGCAAGCCAGCTTTGTCTGATTACCCATTTAAGATGGTCAAGTTTGTAAACAGCATCGCCCGCAATTATCTGAATTGATGTTTCCGGGAATGCTGAACGTAAAGTTTCAAGAAAGTCTCTTGGCCCCACAGCCTTCACATACATGACAGTGCATTTACTGCCGTCATGCAGTTCGAACGAGAAACTAGCCGCCATGGCTTATCGGTATTAGTGTCACAGTGTCATTGTTTGCCAATGAGGTTTCTTCTCCCCGCAATGCAGATACCTCAATGCCATTTACCGAAACGAGTGTATTTGCTCGCGAAAGAACTGGTTCGTCACTTGGTGGCATCCTAGCCTGAAGTAGTTTCAATAATGCAGCGACAGTAATGTGCTCTGACTCGATATTAACAGATTTGCCCAAGGCACGGCTCAAGAAACCACATGGCTTTACCGTGACCAAAGGTTTATCATTCCGCAGGTTGGGCAACAACGTCTTCGATTGTCTGACCTTCAGGTTCTTCCATTTGGTCGTGCATGGCAGCAGTGATGTAGCCTGCAATCTCATTGCGCAATGCTTTCGTTCTGATTATAGCAACTTCGAATAAAATTTCTTTGTTCTTTTCAAACTCTGTAGTAAAAAGGTCTGGATGCTTCTCCAGAATCATCTCAGAAAGTCTCCGTACTCTATCCAAACTTATCGACGAAGGTAGCCCTTCTATATACCAATATTTAGCCTTTAGACTTTCCAATATATGCTATGAAGTTCCTTTCCAACTGATATTCTAGATCTGCAGGCCTTACTCCTAGAAGATATGCTAGACCGTACCATACGCTTGCCAGAAAAGTTGGTTCTGCCATCCTTCCTCCAAAACATGCACCATAGGATACAGGGCCATCGGTTTCAATGAGCGTCAAGTCGTTAGAGGCCTTGCAGGCAAGCTTTTGCATCCTGTTCGAGTATGCTATCGCTGGTCCAAAAGATAGAAAGTATCCCCTTTGGTTTGCCTTTGCGAGTTCAGATTCAGTTCCAGCGAACCAGTGAAGAAGGACGCCATTTAGCTCGTATCTGCTAAGGAATTCTATAGTCTTCAAAGAAGCTGCACGAGAGTGCACTGAAACTGGGAGCGAATTCTTTTCAGCCAATACCAGCATTTTATCAAAGACTTGTTCCTGAGTCTTCAAAAATTCCACATCCTGCGAATAACTGCCGTCTAAGCCGATTTCTCCTATCCCATCTATTCGTGAAATGTTCTGAGCAAACAGCTTCAGAAAGTCTTCTATGCTCTCCTTAATGCATTCGCTAGGATGAATACCTATGAAATTATACGAACTTGCTCCAAACGTTTCTGCCTGTTCAAGAACAGTTCTAGATGAAGCGATATCGGTAGAAACTGAGCATACCTTCGTCCCTGAAGCCTTAAGGAACAGAGAAATCTGTTCGGCACGGTTTTGAAGCAGGGCGTCAGACAGATGAACGTGAGCGTCTATTAGAATGCTCCTAACACCAATACTAACTAAATTTGAGCCTGATTTAACTTTTTTGACACAATAACGGTTAAATATTCAGTCTTCAGTAATAAAAACTGATAACAAATGCCTGAATCTGAATTTGGACTCGCTGCAGTCTACAGAATAATCAAAAAGGCAGGAGCGGAAAGAGTTGGGGATGATGCTGCGGCAGAATTACGGAACGTGCTGGAGGATATAGGATCAAGGGTTGCAAAGCAGGCAGTTGAATTTGCAGGACATGCTGACAGAAAGACAGTAAAGGCCTCGGATGTCAAACTGGCTGCGAAAGCTCTAATGAAGTCTTAATCCTTATTACCTATTCTTAGGCGAAGCCACATCGCTCCGGTGGTGTAGCCCGGTCAAGCATAGAACCTATCTCTTGAGTATCGGCCTCTCGAGCCGACGACGCGGGTTCGAATCCCGCCCGGAGCATCCTTTACAGAATTTCTAGAGTACTCTCTGTGCTTTACAGGGAAGTTTTCTACATGCGAGTCTAAACAAAGGATAGCATGACTAAACTGCATAAGGTTATTAGCAGGTAAGACAACCAACAATTATTGGACAGCGAGGTCAAGGAATGGCTCGACGATCTCTCCCCTGAGAAGAAAAGCTTTGCGATGAAGGTTCGAGAAATAGTATTCAATGCCGATCCTTCGATAAAAGAAACTATAAAGTGGGGGAGCCTTACCTTCATCTCCAACGGGAATATAGCTTGGATCATCAACTATCCTCAAAAGGAGTACATCAATTTCGGCTTCTTCAGAGCCACGGAACTCTCAGACCCGAAGAAGATGTTTGAGGGTTCAGGTAAGGGTCTCCGCCATGTCAAGATAAGGAGTGATAAGGATATTGATGCTAAACAGTTTGCTGCATGGGTAAAGGAAGCGATAAAGCTGGACAAAGAAAAGCCCAAGAAATAATGTACTAAGCTAATATGAGGCCTTCCCTTGAGGTTAGGATCATTCTTCTCTAAGGCATAAATCGGACTTTATACCATCGAATTTTATGGTCAAGTGCTGCTACTACGAAAAGGAGACAAGAGAAAAGACGATAGTTCTCTGCACAACGAGTGAATGCCCAGACCTGCAAGGCTGGAAGAGAATTAACGTGGTCGATGGTGCCATCATCAAATTCGACTCTCCTCAGGGGATTGACACAGAGTTCTTCAGAGGCGAGCCTGTCCAAGGCGACTTCTGCCCAACATAGCACTAGAATCCATACATAAATTTAGTAGCCCCGCCCAGATACAATGTTTTTGGTTCTATAGCGTGATAATGGCTATTGTTTTTTGTGGCCATTTAACTCTTCGTCATTGCGTGCAAAGTTCCTACTCCCTCAAAGAGTCATTCCGAGGAGCTTGTTTCTTCCTTTTTTTGCTGCACTTCCACCCTCGGAAAGTAAAATGGTTTGTGGCCTTCGGATTCAAGTCGCTGCGTCAGAACACTTACGGATTTATCCGTTGTAAATACTGCGTTGTAATGTAGACAGCGTTTTTTTAGTATGCCATTGAGACTTGAGATCTGATTATTTGGCCCAACTTGCTTCTTAATTCATTTTTCAGAGCAGAAAAATAGTCTCCACCATTCCTCCTAAAATCTAGAGTTATGACAAACAGCCTAGAGGAAACGTTTGGGACGACATAACAACCAAAGATTTCATGTTCGTCCTGAGGTAGTACGAGAATAGACGGTGCATCTAACGCTAGAGCATAACTCAAGGCCTGATAGATGTCATCGTTCGATGGCCTCTGTTTGTACTTTGCATCAACGACCAAAGAGGTTCTGGTTCCAGTACTGATAACACAGTCTGGGCGGAGTGTCACATTCGGAATATAATCCTGAGTTAAAGTAAGGTTCTGAAGGGTCTTGGGCTTTGTTAACAAGTCTCCCACGCGATCTTGAGGTAGAACCTCATAGTCGTGATAGGCCTCCTTTAGAAGCTTAGTTACAAAATCTTCAAACAACTTGTTCATGTCAATCAGCATCCCACGAACCGGTACCCCGCCTTTTTCATCAAATCGTTCTACCCAAGTATTTTCCACAATGAATTTGCACAGGTTTAGAGCAGGCTCATAGTGGTCATTCACCCTAGAAATCGGAATCAAACCAATATCTGAGGCAGTGACTGGTGCCGATTCCACGTTTTCAGCAAGGAAGGCCGAAGCTATGTCGCCGAGCTCCCGCATCAGATCAGGATCCCGAACAAAATTGCGTAGGATATACGCCGAGAACAATAAGCTCCGATTTTCAGGGCAATTGGACGTTAGATCGTCGGTTTCGCAGAAAATCTGGAAATGGTTCCAACACCCTAGTCCCTTTTCGACTAATATACGCCCCTTGACAAAACCAAGCTCCTCCTCAGAGGTCCGATAAGACTTGAATAATCCCCTGTTCAAGAGATCTACGAGCTCATTCATATAGATTCTCCCAAGCATGTCAGGGAGCAAATCGCCAGGCTTTGCGTAAATTTGATCGTAATAGCTCAATTCTCTTTTGCCAAGGACTGAAGCCAAGATACGCAGAAAATTTAGGCCAAAGATTTTGGGTTCAATATAGAACGTTTTCCCGCTTGGAAGCTTAAAGGCCCCGACCAAGTTATTCGACCGGATATTGAATTGACCTTGAGTTAGAGGGATGATTTCGATTTTTTTGTTCGGGATTCCTTCATTAATATCTTCTTGGATGTATCTAATGTCCTCTGACGTGAGCTCGATATTCGAGCTCTGTCCCCATTCTTTTATGTTTATTTGGGTACCCTCTCCCAAAGATTCTCAAACTTCACACAATTTCTTCAGGGCCTCTTCGAGCTCATCAATTCCAAAATTCTTTATGCCGCTTGTTGGACTCACAATTTGATCTCCGAAGAGCCTTGTCAACTCATCATAATTTGCATAAAAGTACTCCTCAAGGAGTGGAATGATATCATGCCTCCACACTAGAATAAAGTTCTTTTCTGGATTGTCAGTCAACCTCATCAAAAGCACATGGCCGATTTGTTTCTCCATCCCAAGCTTCTTATTAGCCGAAATTTTTTCATTGAGTTTCTTTAAAGCAAGCAATGATAGTATGACGATTCTTTTCTCTCTTCTATTGTCCTCAGAATACTTCCTCTTTAACTCACCTTCATCAAATTTGGGGCCGCATCCTAGAAATGTTGCAAGGAAATCATAGTCTGGCATCAATTGCTCAAAATTGAATCGTCGTCTTAGGGCAGTGTCTAGAAGTGCGATGCTCCTGTCAGCTGTATTCATTGTCCCAATTATGTATAGATTGCTAGGTACCTTCAAATACCGTTGGTTGTCTTTTGCATCTCTGTCAGCTCCAGAATATTGAAGCTTCACTGGCTCGTCTCGATACTCAAGTGCGTAAAGCAATTCTCCGAAAATCTTCGGAATGTTTCCTCTGTTTATTTCGTCTATGATCAGGATCCTAGATAAGCCATCATCACTCATTTCACACATCCGCCTGAATATACCTGGACGAACCCGATAGTCAACTCCGCCATTACTGGGAAAAGGTCGTATCCCTTCTACAAATTCCTCGTATGAATAGGCGGGGTGGAACTGAACAAGATCTGCCTGCCCCCGCCTCTGTAGTTCCTCAAAGGATCTCCCAACTTCTTCTTTCGGTTCAACGTACCTCTCTTGGAGGAACCATACTGCAAATTGCTTGGCCGTAAATGTTTTGCCCACCCCAACAGGACCATAGAGTATCAGCTGTTTCTTGCTCTCAAGAATCCTCTTCAGATGGTGGAATCGTTCAGGTGCAGGCGTAGCTCTGGTATCAGCTCCTGTCTCATATTTCATAAGGTAAAATGCTGCCTCATACATGTTTGTGATGCCAGCGACTTCGCAAGTATCTTTCAGTCCCTTTGAGAAAGTTAGAAATTCGGTAATGTTACTATCGCTCCCCCAAAACCTGTTAAGGTGCAAGGTCTGTCTGACATTTCCTAGAACGTTTTTTGATATGGGCATGAACATATCCGGCCTTACGTATGAAACCCAGATGCTTAGGCCAGTTACCCCCAAGCCCCTTTGTTTTAACATCCTCTTCAGATCTTCATGTAAAGCGTCAGGATTCTGTACTAGCTCCATATCTTTTAGTATCTTCCTAAAGTCATTATTTTGCAAAAGCTTGTTTTGTTTTTCCTTGTCCCCCCAATTCCCGAAACCAAAATCCGTTATCTTTCTGAATTCGGGAGGTAGGGTTTTACGTAGGCTTTCTATGCGATCACGCTCAACCACCTTCGCAGAAAGTAGTAGTTCCTTGATTGTCTTAATAACAGGCTCGGCAATTGCCCAGATGTTTTCCCAATTGGCCCTATTCTCCTCCCTCTGAGATTCTAAGATTCGCCGGAGCCGCTCATTCGAACCAATAAGATATGAGTCTTTATCATCGGCACCTATACCTTGCCAACAAGGGATGACGTTCTTGTCGTAAAAAAAGGTGGCAAGTTTGTGAGGGTGGAAGTTAATTGAGAATTTTTTGTTAAAATTCTGTATTAACTGATTTGAATACACTAATTTCTCTCCATATGACCAATTCTCCGCCCACTGACCAAGGTCAAAGGCTTCGATGATTACTTTCCTATCTTCCAACGACAGAACACTTGACCAAGTCAAAGGGTTACTCAGGAAGAGCATTGCACTGATAGGCATAGCTTTGGGGGGGGGTCAATTTAGTCCTGCCAGAGTTGAGAATGTGGACATCTTGCAACTGTGTTGACAGACTATGGATGTCCTTCTCACTAAACGCCCTTTCCAGCCTGTTCCGCAAATCTACATTCGCTTTCAAATCCAGAAAGATAGTGTACCAATCCCTCCTCGTGATCATGGTTCTGGCCACAGAGAATATTCTTTGTATTCTCAGAGATTGATTGTCTTCGTCTATTGCATAGGTTAATCCATATTGACTACCAGATTGGATTAGACGGGTTCTCAATGCTTCGCGGTCGTCATTGTTAGAAAATGCGTAACTTTGTTTGCCGTTGTAATCTAGTAATCGAATTATGGGATCTAGATCTTCGAGCTCCTTCAATTGTTTAACAGCGTTATTCATCATCTTGTCCCTCCAAAATATATGAAATGCCTTAGAAGCAACATCTATTCCCTTCTCGTCTTCGTAGGAATCCTCAAAATTTTCGACTAGTGTTCTTATCTCATCCTCAGAACGAGGCATTGCACCACACTAGCAACAGTTCTAAGATAAATCAATTAGGCTGACATAGTAATGTGGTCGCAACATGGTAATCCAAGCCTGATTCAAAATCGAACATGTAAACAATAGTCGTCTTCTTTCCCGAACTGGGTGCCACCTCTATCGTCCCAGAAAAGTGATGACCTTGGGCTCGCCCGTTTGATGTTAATTATCTCTTCCGTCTGCTTCTCGTGAACGGATTTTCGTTGGTCTTTTCTGCGAACCAATATGACGATTTTATGTGCATGATATCATAGAGGCGAGTTGATGCGGGAAAATTAAGTCGGTTTGATGCTATCTACTGGATCGACTTGAGCCAACACCAACAAACTCGCGACAGTTTGATCTCCTCTTGCTGCCTACTTTCTGGATCTTGCGGCTCCTCTTTCAATAACTCGCGTGCTCTCTTGACAAGAATGCCAGATCTTCTGGCCTGCTGCAAGGCGATAACCAGAGTCTGTCTGTTTGACAGCTTTCTAAATGTAATAGCCAGTTTCTCTCCGTCTTCGCCTGACTTTGCGAGCTCGTCATAGATTTCCTTTATCGCTTGGGTGGCCTTCATAGGAGTCCCGCCGACCGTGATTTCTTTGGCTCTCCTAGACTCCAGCTCCTCCTTTAGTTCTGCCTTAATTTCTCGCATCCTCCTAATGAGATTCTCATAGCTTATCGGTTCGCCACTTGCATCGTAATCACCCTCTAGGAGCTTGTCAACTATCTGATTTGTAACTGATATAGTTTCTTTCTTACCATCATAAAACTTCAACCTCCAGTAGAATTCTTTCCCATCGGAAAATAGCACGAAGATGCCATCCCTGTCGCTCTTCTTGAACGCCCCTATTCCATTTGGTATTGTTCTTATCCAATTTAGTCCCTTGTCATTTATCATTTTTGCAAGAGTATCCTTCGGATCTGCTGTGAACTGTTCCAGTTCTCTTGAGATAGTTTCCAGAACTCTCTGATCATTCTTGGCTAAGGCTTCCTGTATTCCAAAGTCCTTTGGAGCTGCCTCTTCTCCCAGCGTTGTAGCGTCAAGGCCGATCGTTTCACGAATCGCCTCAAGCCTGCTGTAGAGTTTCCCCATTAGACCAAGGAAATGTTCCAAACTCGCAGGGTCTTCGGGATCACCATTCTTTGGCAAAATATTGATCAAGTAAACATACCAATGTTTTGATTTCATTCGATCTATTCTGCCAATTCTTTGTATGAGAACAACTGGATTCCAAGGGAAGTCATAGTTTACGACGTATTGTGCGTTTTGGAGATTCTGGCCTTCACTAAGAACATCGGTGCTTACAAGTACTCCTCCAGTCCCCTGGAAATCTCGTATTACCTCCGTCTTGGTGGTTTTTTGGCCTTTGTCATCATAGCAATCGCTCCCGGTAGCTAGTCTGATTGTTCCAGATTTTGATTCGCGGAGCCTAGAGAACAAGTACCTCGCTGTGGCTGTATATTGGGTGAAAATGATAAGGCCGTTGTTTGGCACCAATCCCTTCAAAATTTCTGCCGTCCTACTATGGAAAGACTCGAATTTTGCATCGACCGCAGGGATCTCCTTAATCAAATCCTGAACGGTTTTCCTGTCTTTTTCACACTTACTGACAAAATCACTGACCTCATCTGGTGTCAGTTTACACCGCTCTTTGGCTCTTGCATACTTTGGTTTGGAAAAGAGGTCTTCAGGGCTCGGCATTTCCTCATCTAAACTAAAAATTGGATCCTCCTTCAATGCGGGAGGGACGAAATATCCCTTTTCTTGGGCGTACTTGGTAGCCCTAGTAATGTAGTCATCAAGGGCAAGGAGCGTTTTCCTAAACGCCTCTACGCTACTCTCCAGTCTCTTGAATATGTTGATTATAACCACAGTTTTTACAAGGCTCTTCAGGGATCCTCTTCGCTCGGTTGCTACTGCTTGGGAGATAGTTGAGATAGTTCTTCCATCTGGAAGTTTAAGCTCCCCCAACCTATCTACCGAGAGGTCGTAGAAGGCAAAATTCATCCTTCCAAGTATTTCGTCAATCTTCTGATAGTCAATATCGACAGAGTACTTGTTCCGCTTATCCTTGTCGAGCACTCTTTCTGGGAAGCTGATCCCCCCTTGCGTGTCTAGAGCCTTCGCAAGCTCTCTCGAATGGCGAACTACAAATCGTTCAAGAACCTGCTCCATTTCTATTGGTTCATGCTGGAGCCATCTTTTTTGGTTGGCACTGAAGAAACCCCGCAGGGTTTGATTGTAAATGTCGCCTATAGAATCCTCAGGGAGATACAACGAAAGCAGAAAGTACAGATCCATTAAACTGTTGTTGACCGGTGTTGCCGTTGCCAAAACCACTTGGGCTTTGTTTGTTATTATCAGATCCCGGAGAGCACCATATCTATTGGTTGACGGGGTGCGGAAGAAATGAGCCTCGTCGACAATTATGAAATTTCGATCCGAATGGTCCTTGAAGACATGGTCTGGATCGCTCGAGAGTTTTTCTGAAGTAACTGACTCCAAGTGAATATTAGTTCCTTTCATTTCGTCCCGCCAAGTTGTGTCTAGCACACTCTTGGGGGCGATAAGCAGTACTTTCTTGCCTTCTTTGATTGCATCCAAAGCCAGACTGAGAGCGGTTCTGCTTTTGCCCAAACCCGTGGCATCGGCTATCAGAACTCCATTGTGGTCCTCCAGCTTCTCTTTGGCATCCATGACGGAAAGGGCTTGGTGGGGGTAAAGCGTACGAAGCATCTTCTTATTGTCTAGTGATTCATCGAACCTTGACTTGTAGGATTCATAAAGTGCCTTTGCAATCACCTCGTAGGCACTTCTTGTGGTGATGTAGTTCTTTAGAAATGCAAGGAAAGTGTCTTTGTAGTCGTTAGAATTGCTCCATTGTTCGTCGAACCAGCGTATGAGTTCCTCGACCACCTGTCGATCTGTATTCAGCATGTTCAGTTCTCTGTTGTGAACCAACCCTCCGTAGGTGAAATTACTAGATCCCACGACGCCCACGCCTCTTTTGATTTGTTTCAGACTAGGGTATGCCCCAATGTACGCTTTCCCATGGAAGAATGGCCCAGTCAGCACTCGTATCTCTCTAAGCGGATTCTCGAAGTACCTTATTGCCTCCTGCAGAAGCTCAAAGTATCCTGTATCATCTTCCTCTTGTTCGAGTTCACGTAGAACTTCATCTTCCCACTTTAGGGTCTCGTTGGGCTCCCTGCCTAACAGGAAGCGAAGTGGCTTGTCTGCGAGTCCTTGCTTAATTGCACCATAACCCTTTACATTAAAGTAGGCCGAAGCGATGGCAATCTCGCTGAGGTCGCTTAGCTCTTCCCTCAGAGCTGAGGATAGTTTCTCCCTAGAATTGTCAATTATCTTAGTCATTTTTGTCGACCTCTTGGAGTTTCTTGTATCAGCTTTCGAGCTATTAACATAATATCAGACCAGTCAGACATATGTATACTTCTTTTGCAACGATCCCACCTTATGGAATGGTAGTGTGCCTAGTTTGGTGTGCTTTTTCGTTCCTTTGCGAACAAGGTCGATATTAGCCGTACCTTGTCCAGTCTTGCCTGTTGACCACGAGATAACTAGGAACGAGCCCGAGTAGCCTGTCCCTAGTCCGTAAATTGATTTCGACTTGAACCGAAACTCGTCCACACCAGAATAATAGCGGAGTCGACTTTGTTCAGTTACTCTTCTTCTTCCCACTTTTATCCCCGCAATGAAAAGTCTTTCCGGACGTCGGTGAGCCCCCGTTCGATGAAATTCTGCCGGCCATCCCCAAAAAAGAGGATTCTTATTTCTGGCTCCTATAGGTATTAGAAAATAAGGATCCCATCGTTTCCCCGAAACATCATTATTTACAAGCGACATGATGAACTTCTGTTTAACCTGAAGTGCTGCCTTGGTCGATTTTTTTGGATAAACATGCTTCGTGCTTCCAAACAAAGCTGATAGAGTTTTCCCCGCCTTCTTTGTGATGGCCGTCTCCCCTTTACGTGAAGAACGCTTTTTTAGAGCACCCGCGTTATCTATTTTTTCCAGAGTATTGGTATCAAGTTTCAAACAGCTCGGAGAGTTGACGGTCTTCTTGAAAATCTCCTCAATGGTTGACAAACAAGCCCGGTCTTTCTGATCCTGAAGATCCAGCTCCATCTCCACATTCATTTCAAAATTCCGTGACAAACCTCCACCCGTCAAGTTGCTTGACCCCATGAAGACGTAGGCCTTGCTGGTCTCCTTAATCGTGAAGACCTTCGGGTGGAATGTTGCATCTGCTGGATTATGGTATATGTGCAATCGGTTTGAACCTAAGAGATTAAGCATCCATTCAAGTGCGGTTTTCGAGGTTCCCCTACTGTCAACTCCGATTATTGCTTGTATCCCTCCACCCGCCCTTTCAAATTTCTCAAGAGCGTCCCCTATATGATCTCTGAAAGTTTCATCCAAGTAGGCTACCATAATCGACAAATTGCTCTGACTAGGATCGACATTTTCCAGAAGGTACGTGAGACGATGTCCGAGTGGACTTAGCTTATGAATTTGCGGAGCAGGTCCCAATATATTTAGTTTGAATCCGTGTCACCCCCAATTGGGTTTCCTTGCAACTCTCCTTCTTCAACCAGGTTTGCTTTGATCAACCTATCCTCTACGACTTCTAACAGGGCCCTCCTTAGCTCCTGGACGAGGACTTCAGGTTTTTCAAATCCTAGTGACCGTAGAACCATTAGATCAAACTCTATTCGATCTTCCCGATTAAGTTCCTCAAACAGCGGTAGTGGTCTTCTTTTCAGGGCATCAACGGATCCGTGGTTAGGGTTCAAGTTTGATATATCAGCAACAGGGGTTTCCCCGAACTCTTCTGTAAGTATCTGGAGGGCACCACCTCCCATTCTCAGACCTTGTAATTCCTTAGAAAGGAAGAATAACGACGAATTCATATAGATCCACAATTTCCTTTCTAGTCCTTTTGCTGGATAAATCAGATCACATGTATGGTCAGCAAGTACTCCATCAGGACGAATCGGTGTAAAATGTCGTTCGCCTATGAACTTGAAACTGATTAGAGGAGCCGGACCGAGGTTCGACACATTAAACCAATATGGCCTATGGCCTTTGGTGCTGCTTAGGTTGTGGTAACCCCGTACTTCCTTGCCCTTGGAGATCCCTTTTTTTATCTTTATAATGGCATTTTGACCCCAAATTACATACTGCTTTGAGTATTTTCCGGGTCTTTCGTTAGAATTGGGGTTAAAAACTAACGATGATAGTTTCTCGATCGTATACGAGTCTACTTCCGTTGGGCTCCGTATCGCAGGAAGCACATCTTTCCTGTCGATAACAAATCGCTGGCCACCTTCATTTTCTATATATATCAGACCTTCTCTCTCAAGGTCTGACATATTTTTCGCAACTACACCCCATTCCTCAAACTTCTTGGAATTACTTAGATAGTCCGACTCGTATAGGTGTCTTACATCTTTCATATAGAAAAATTGATTTGCCCCAGTCTTGATTCCAAACTTTATTTCGGCGTAGTCGCTAAGAGTATGAGTTAAGAAAGGTAGTATCTTCTCAACAAATACCTTTGGTGCTCTGAGGTAAAACCACTTCCCGGGTTTAAGGTCTCTCTTCTCCAAGACCAAATGCTTTCTAACAACATCTTTAGCATACGATTCCAGGTATGTGAAGTGAACTGATGATGTCTTCTTTCCGCTTGAATATACAGTGATTACAGTGTTAATATCAGCCCCAAAACTTCTTTCCCTCTGACCATAGACAGCTATCAGGTTATCCTTGAGCTTCTTTTGCAATGAGACGCCATAGCTGGTCTCCAACCACTTGTCCGAGGAGATTACCGATACGACGCCCTCTTCACCAACAAGGTGCAGGGCACGTACCAAAAAGTATGCGAAAATGTCAGATTTCTTGTCCAGGCCGTATTTCGCAGTATAGTATTCCTTTTCTTTTTCATCAATGGCTTCTTGGCGAACATAGGGTGGGTTCATGATCACAATGTCAGCTCCAGTAGGCTGTCGAACCTCGATTACATTAGGGTCGGTTTTGGTTCTCTTTGCTATCTCGGAAGAGATATGAGAGAGCTGTTCACGGAGTTTCTTCTTGTTCTTACTATCATGTTCGTAAAGATACTTTGAATTTACATCGTCGAACCTTACCCTTAATTCTTCGATCTCCGGGTCTAGGGTTCGTTGGGGATTTGGCAGGCGAAGAGAATTATTGATGACTTCAAGATTCATGTCAAGATTGGGCAATGGTTCAGGCTCCTTCTGGTCAATGATCAAAGAAAGCCAAAGCCTTAGCCTTGCAATCTCTATCGCTTCTGCTTCAATATCGAAACCATAAAGATTCTTGAGTATCCTCTTCTTGTATTCCTCGGGATCTGATTTCCATTCCACGATCGCTTCTGCTTCTTGGATTAGACCTATGATTTCCTGCATTGCGACAAGAAGAAAGCCACCAGAACCGACAGCAGGGTCTAGAATTTTTAGGGAAAGTAGCCTCTCCCTAAAGTCTCTAACCTCCTTTTCACTCTTGGATTCTCTGAGTCTGCTCAAATATGAAGATAAGCCGTCATGGAATGTCTTGCCGTCAGGAGCAACTTCATCCATTAGTCCTAGGTAATTCGCTATTGCTCTTCTGCAGATGAAAGAGCTTTCGCTTCTAGGCGTGTAGAATGTACCTTTAGAACCCCTCTCATACTCAGGTAGCATATTCTCGAAGACGGTGCCAATCAGTGCTGGGTCTATGCTGACCTCCAGTTCAAGTGAGGATGTTTCGTCGACAGTAAAGTTGTACTGATCGAAGAATTCTCTTGCTTCCTCGAATATGGGGTCGAGTTTGGGGGTGAGATGGTTCTCCATTCTTGCATCCATATAGTCCTCCCTTTCAAACAATGAACCATTCAGGAATGGTATGCCAGGTACCCCTTCTTTGTTGAGGCTTTCGTAGAAGAGCAGGTTCAGCTCCTTGTAGTCCTTTATTGAATCGATGAACCTTTTGTCTCCCTTCAACCACCCCTTCCTCTGGAGGAAGTATAGGAACATGAGTCGACCAAGAAATCTTTGAGCATACGATAAACTCTCCTTCTTGAGTTCTTTGCGAATTTCCGCATCAATGCGTTGATAGAGATCTCTGTACCCTTTGAAGAATTCATCTCTGACCTTCTCATACGGAAAGAATGTCGTATCGTACCTCTTGTTTAGTTCCTCAACATCTGAGGAATACCTAATCGACTCTAAGACTTCGATATCAGTTCTGTATAGTCTATCTGACAGGCCTAGTACTTTGACCTGTCCTCCTACACCTTTACCCGGGACAATTACCGCAAAACTATCCCGACCGTTTGTGTAGAGCATCAGAGGTTTGATTAATCTGTTGGACTTCCACGACCTAGCTATCTTTGTACAAATACTTCTCCTTAGGTCACTATCAGAACTGAACTCAAACAAAGCAACTTCGATATAGTCATCACCATAAAGTTTGGTAATTTTAGACGGAATTGCATCAGAAGGCAGTGTCCTTTGATCTTTGAGTGCATCAATGTCGAGCCCCACGGGCCTGACTGGATAGCCAAGTCGAAGAAGCATCTCTCTCCAAAAGGTATCGTCAAACTTACTATAAGGCGAGCCGGAGCCTGCGGGTGTCATCAGTAACAGAAACAGCCGTTGCAGGTGGATTTAAACAAGACGAAAAAACTAGTGTACATGAGCATATCATTGTGATATACTCCAAAGGTGAGGCTATCAGTTATCGGAGTCTTTGGGGAGGTTATTGAAATACTGACCTTGCCTCCTGGATTGGTTTCGTATGCAAAATACAGGGTCGCTCCGAGGCCAATTGCAATAATGACTATGATGGTCAGTACTGCGGGCTTGTTCACTTCCTGCGAGTCCTTGGACGTGTACAATAAAAAAGGTGCAGTGATGCAATGCAGTAATGCTGTTGTGCTGATATGGATATTACAAAAATATCCTAAACTTGTTTGAAATATCCTTGATGTTATTGGCCTTATGATAGAATATCGGCGTCAGAAAAAGACGCCGAATCAGGTCATGGAGTAAGAACTCACTCTAAGAACTGAGTGCATGTTAATCTTGCTCTCTGCTATGGACATTATCAAGGCCGTATTTTGCCTTCTCTGCATTTGCCACAAATTCCTTCGGCGTATGTGTTCTAACCCATGATTCTGACATTACTAAAATATCGGCCACTTTTGAGCTAGTAAGGTAACGTCCTTCCAATTCTAAGGTTCTGTAAATTCTATGGGAGATAGTTGGCCTTATCTTTACCCCTATTTTTGCCCTTTTTTGGATCTGTCCAGACTCTCAGATAGTGTTCTAGGATTTATACGGCTTCTTACTACAATAACCTCAGCAACTTTCGCTATGGTTATTGTAGTAAATAGAACGACAATAGGTACCTCAATATTTACGAAAGGGTTATAGTCCTTTTACATTGCATTAGAATCGGGGCATCACTACAATAAGTTAATAGATAGTAAAGCCAAAGCCAATTAGCTCTCCTTCTCTTTGAAATACTCTCAGTTGGCATCTCCCGCAACTTAACAGGGAGAACTATCTCCCATAGACCTTACAAAGCCAAAAAAAACAGACGAGAAACATTGCAAAGATGCGGTGGTTCGTCTCTATACATCAGACATGGGCACTCCGACCAAGACCTTGATGCCATCACCTATGGAATGATGTCAATCATTCCTGTTCTTAGGACAAATGCGGAGGTATCATTATGCAATCTTCCCTTTGCCTCTCTTACTATTCCTAGACTTACCTTCACGTTTTATAGCTTGTTCCATCGATTTAAGCCATTCATCTGAGCCAAGATTTCCAGAGCTAACAACGGGTCTACGATGGCGGCGGGGTTTTCTCACTTTATTGGACTCCGACTTGATGTTGGGCTCCACCATTACCGTTAACCTCATGCCACAGTTTGGACAGAATTTGCTGCCTAATTCAGCCGAAGAGTACAATCCTTTGCTCTTCCAGCAAAGAAGCTGAACCAATTGCTATCTTGACATGATGGCTTGTATTTAAGAAAAGCCGAACATCAGGGGATGGACGGAAGCTAGCAATGGATTAGCTTATGGAGTCTTTGTCCAGAATTAATATTCCTCTGGGGGCATGACGCAACTATCACTCACAGCCCCTCTTTTTTAATTAATAAAAATAAGATACAGGTACAAAATTTTAGCCCTGTCTGTGATTAGCTGCCAGTCTGCAAACTGACTATGTTATTTTTTACCTGTTTACCCTCGCCGAAAAGACAGGAAAATACCCCTTTAAACCAAACAAGGTCAGAACCTTGCTATCCTGAAAACAGGGCTTAGACAGATAAGTATCATGGGTCACCAGCATTTCTCGGGAAATAAATCACAACCATGATAGAGCCCTTCTAGTTTTACAAACAAATCTGAATTATTCCTAAACCGTTTGCACGATAACGAGATTCTCGCGTAGTCGAATAGGAGATAGGGGAAAAGCTGGTCGTGCGGATAAGTTGAGAATTCCATCGCAAATATATCTCTGCTATTCTTACATAAAGGTCGACGTTGAGACTAAGCAAACAGATGCTGAAAATCCTTCTGGCCATCAAGTCCAATAACGGTATTCGTCTCGCAGATATTATCATGAAATGTGAAGGTCTTCCGCAGTACTATTACAATATTTTCCACAAATATGACGAAGTATGGGTCAGTAAATGTCCTAACTTGGAAACAGCGATAGCCGCAACAGAGGCTAATTTTGACGGCGTTGCCCTTGTGTCTGGAGATAGACAAACCCTGTCTGGTGTCGATTTGGGCAAGACGATTAGTAGACTATGGGCGAGCTATTGTCGCTCCGCACTTACCCTGATAAGAAGGTGGAGACTTATCGAAAGGTTATGCAATGAGAATGGCATTCTGACCAAGAAGTATGTCATAACTTCAAAAGGGGTTGAAGTTCTAAATGTTAAGTGCGGGCTACCACAAATGCCCAAGCCTCAAAGGCCATGCCTCAAGCCTTTCTGCCCTAGCTGCATGGATAGCAACGAACGAAGAATAACATGGCTTGAACCACGTAATAGGGAGGGATGGTTCTGCAGTATATGCGGGTTCAAGTTGCCCCTCACAAACTTTGCGAATATCCCTGGCGAAATATTCCAATCGCTCAGCGACAGCATATCAAACTGAAGTAGAAAGTTGGTAGATACTTAGATCGCATAGCAAGCTTTGTGATTGATAGATGCAAATGTTTGATATCAAGACGGATCTTTATCGCGGCCAAAAATTGGACTATTAATCGTTAAGGCGAACTCGACAACCTACTAGGGTAAACATTCGGAAAGCTATTTGATACTACCCCGAGGACTGGGTCTTTTTGCCCGTATCTACCACTAAACGACATGCGTCAAGCCTCCATAAATCTAACTTGAACTAATTTCATCTGCGTCAGCCAGAAATTTCTGTAGAATTTAGTTGAACTATGTTGCGTCGACCCCTTGCTTCCAGAAATCTAGAAATCTCCTAAACTGGTATTCGGCTCCTGTAGGCGTTACCGAATATTCTTCGGTCAAGATGGCAGTTCAGCCAGTTGTCTTCGACCAGATACTTCTTGCTAGTCCTTGGAGACCGTTCAGAACCCTAGCTCTGTCGACCATCGTGCAGACCCCCTTTTTTATTATGAGCAACAATGGCACACCTAGTTAGACGCATCGGAATCCGCCTAAAAGAGAACGATTACCTGATACTCAAGCGGGTATCGGAAGCAAGAGGAGAGGATATTTCGGACTTCGTGAGAAGGGCGATCAAGTACTCTCTGGCTCAGCTCTCCTATTACTCCCCTGAGGAGAAGAGGGCATTAGGAATCCAAGAGCCTCAATCTCCGAAAGTCGAACCTTCCACTTCCTCGGAGGTGTCCACCAATGGGTAGTGAGAACAACTCCGAGATACTCGAGGAGATCCGCCAGAAGGCTGAATTGCTCGAATCTGAACTCAAATCCCTTCGGCTCGAACTCGATACTTACGCCAGCAAAGTGCGATCTCTAGTACGTTCCCATTTCGGATTCAGATCTCCCGAGAGGAAAGGTAGCGAGTGATGACACTTCGATGACACTCAAAGATGACACTATTATGGTTGGCGACCTCCGACCTGTCGAGCGGAAAATCTTCGACATAGGTTGGAGTATCTGCACCAATCCTAAATCTCCGTGTTCTTTCTCATACCGTGATTTTCCATCGATACCCCATGGGACGTTTAGGAATGCCATATCAAGACTCGCTAAGGTAGGACTAGTTTATAGAGTGCATGGAGGACATCCAACACAGTACGGATGCAAAGGAAGCGGCATCAAGCCTATGATGACACTGCCCCCCGTGGCGGGTCGTCGCCGTGTCACGCCGTTTGAAGAGATACTCCTTTTGCTAGGGAATGCTATCGCTGGTGTTCATGACATAAGGATGGTTTTTGATCTTCCCAGTTTCTACAAAGATTTGCAACTAATCCCACAGAACCATAGCAAGGATAAGAGGCTCTCGCCTCTTACATTCTCAAGAAGAATAATAAGAATTACGGCACACATCACCGGTTCAGTTTCTGTCCTATTAGCTTGTTCTGACAAGCCTTTTCCTAGGGACGACTTGACAGAATTGTTCCTATTACTTGAAAGAGCTAAAGAGCATCTGCAATTCGAGTGTCTGGGAAGACCTATCCGCGTCCCTCTCATTGGAGACTGGATCGTAACACAGTGGCACTACAACAAGGATGGCGACGAGATAGCACTAAAGCCCTTGATGGTTACATTTAGAGACTTTTCAGAAGTGCTATGTCGATTTTACGGCAAACC
>Ga0194128_10000846_pt1 | contig 54101 bp, 55 predicted proteins | sample TA2KigCa65mmetaG_FD_148650 | JGI IMG/M metagenome (GOLD analysis project Ga0194128, IMG submission 148650) | Freshwater microbial communities from Lake Tanganyika, Tanzania - TA2015037 Kigoma Deep Cast 65m | ecosystem: Environmental > Aquatic > Freshwater > Lake | place: Tanzania: Lake...
TTCGGCACGGTGTCGTACTTCGGGGTGGAAGTGTTCACCACCGGCATCTTCAAGGCCTGGATGTCCATGGGCGAGGTGACCACGGCGGCGCAACTGTCGGCCTGCCTGCTCGTGTTTGTCGCCGTGCTGATCGCGCTCGAGCGCGCGAGCCGCGGGCGCGCCGGCTTCGCCAGCGCGACCCGCAAGCGCCCGGCCCCGCAGCGCCTGTCGGGCGCCGCGGCATGGCTCGCGCTGGCCGCCTGCGCCATGCCGGTGCTGCTTGGCTTCGTGCTGCCGGCCGTGCTGCTCGCGAACCTGGCCTGGGGCGAGCCGGTGTCCGGCGCGCGCCTGCGCGCGCTGGTGGGCAACAGCTTCACGCTGGCGGGCATCGCCGCGCTGCTGGGCGTGGCGCTGGCGACGGCGATGGCCTACGCCGCGCGGCTTGCGCGCGGGCCCGGATCCGGGCCGGTTGCGCTCGCCAACCGCGCCGCCGCGCTGGGCTACGCCCTTCCCGGCGCGGTGATCGCAGTCGGCGTGCTGGTGCCGCTGGGGCGCCTGGACAACTGGATCGCGGACGGGATCGAGGCGGCGACCGGCGCCAAGCCCGGGTTGCTCCTCACCGGCACCATCGTCGCGCTGCTGTACGCGTATCTCGTGCGCTTCCTCGCGGTGGCGCTGCAGGCGGTGGAGGCGGGCCTGGCCAAAATCACCCCGCGCATGGACGACGCCGCGCGCAGCCTGGGCGCGAGCCCGGCCAAGACGCTGGTTCGCGTGCACGCACCGCTGCTCGCCTCAAGCCTCGCGAGCGCGGCCCTGCTCTTGTTCGTGGACGTGATGAAGGAACTGCCGGCGACCTTCGCGCTGCGGCCCTTCAACTTCGACACCCTGGCGATCGAGGCCTACAACCTCGCCAAGGACGAGCGCCTGGCCGAGGCCGCGGCGCCCTCGCTGCTGATCGTGGCGATCGGCCTGGTGCCGCTGCTGGTGGTGACCGGTCGCTATTTCCAGGCCACGCGATCGTAGATCTTTTGCGAGCCGGGCTGGTTGCGGCCCAGCACCGCGACGTTGAGCGCGTCGCGCCTGAATTCGCCCAGGGCGCCGAGCACCGGGTTGGCGGTCTTCACGCCCGCCACCGCCGGCCACTCGTTGTTGCCCTCGGCGAAGTAGCGCTGCGCCTCGTCGCTCGCCAGGTACTCCAGGAACTTCACCGCCGCCTCGCGGTTGGGCGCGTGCTTCATCACCCCGGCGCCGGAGATGTTGACGTGCGTGCCGAAGCTCGCCTGGTTCGGGAACACCACGCCGATCCTCTCGAACACCGCCCGGTCCTCCGGCTTGCCCGAGCGCCCGAGGCGCGCGTAGTAGTACTGGTTGGACAGGGTGAGGTCGCACTCGCCGGCGGCCACGCTCTTCAACTGGTCGGTGTCGCCGCCCCTGGGCTCGCGCGCCAGGTTCGCCTTCACGCCCCGCGCCCAGGCCTCGGCCTTGGGCTCGCCCAGGTGGTCGATGAGCGCGCCCATCAGCGACAGGTTGTAGATGTTGGTGGAGGAGCGCATGCAGACGCGGCCCTTCCATTTCGGCTCGGCGAGCGACTCGTAGGTGGCGGCCTCCTCGGGCTTCACCTTCGCCCTGTTGTAGGCGATGAGGCGCGCGCGTAGCGAGAAGCCGAACCAGTGGCCGTTGGGCTCGCGCAGGCTGGCCGGGATGCGCTGCGCCAGCACCGCAGAGTTCACCGGTTGGAACAAGCCCAGTTGCTCGGCGCGCCAAAGGCGGCCGGCGTCCACGGTGATGAGGACATCGGCGGGGCTGCGCGCGCCTTCGTTGCGGAGGCGCTCGATGAGGGCTTCTTCGCCCGCCTCGATGCGATTGATCCTGATTCCCGTGGCCTTGGTGAATCCGGAGTAGAGCGCCTCGTCCGCCTGGTAGTGGCGCGAGGAGTACAGGTTGAGCACCTTGTCCTGGGCAATGGCGGATCCGGCAGTTGCGGCCAGGAGCGCGGCCAGGAGGATTATCTTCGCCATGACAGTGACTGGGGTTCTTTCCAAGGAATCGGAAGCAAATGATAACGTTTCTCATTAACATATGTCCATGAGAAGGGCTTGCAGTTAATTCAGCTGCCCGGCTCGATCCACCGGACGCGGTCGAAGCGCAGGGTCCAGTAGGCGCCGCGGATGGGTTCGAGGCGCACCTGCGCGCCTGACTTGGACGCGTGCACGAACCGACCATGGCCGATGCAGATGCCGACGTGGGAGAATGGGCGCTTGAGCGTGTTGTAGAACACCAGGTCGCCCGCCTGCAGTTGCGCGCGGCTGACCGGGTCAAGGTTGAGGAGTCGCGGAATTGATCCCGCTGCAGAGGATTTTCGCCGCCGCCGGACCGTTGGCGGCGCAGGTTCCCGGCTACAGCCCCCGTCCCCAGCAGCTGCAGATGGCGCAGGCGATCCTGGAGACCATCCAGTCCACCGGCATGCTCGCGGTGGAGGCGGGCACCGGCACCGGCAAGACCTTCGCGTACCTCGTGCCCGCGCTGCTCGCCGGCGGCAAGGTAATCGTCTCCACCGGGACCAAGACGCTGCAGGACCAGCTGCACCGGCGCGACCTGCCCGCGGTGCGCGAGTCCCTTGCCCTCGGCACCGCCAGCGCGCTGCTCAAAGGCCGTTCAAACTACGTTTGCCTGCATCGCCTCGAGCGCGCGGGCGACGAGGCGTGCTTCGCCTCGCGCGAGGACGCGGCGCGTCTGCGCCAGATCGAGGCCTTCGCGCGCACAAGTCTCTCCGGCGACCGCGCCGAGCTCGCCGAAGTTCCCGAGGACGCGCCGGTGTGGCAGCACGCCACCTCGACGCGCGAGAACTGCCTCGGCCAGGACTGCCCGAAGTACAGGGACTGCTTCGTCATGCGGGCGCGCAAGGAGGCGCAGGCCGCCGACGTGGTGGTGATCAACCACCACTTGTTTTTCGCCGACGTGCTGCTGCGCGACGAAGGCGTGGCCGAGCTGCTGCCCGCGTGCAACACGGTGATCTTCGACGAGGCGCACCAGCTGGCGCAAACCGCGCGCCTGTTCTTCGGCGACACGGTGGCGAGCGCGCAGCTGGTGGAGCTCGCGCGCGACTCGCGCCTGGAGCTGCGCGCGGCGGGCGGGGCCTCGCCCGATTTCGACGCCCTCGCGGCGCGCCTGGAGAAGGCGGCGCGCGACCTGCGCCTCGCGTTCGTCGGCGAGGGCATGCGCATCGCCTGGAGCCAGGCCATGTCGCGGGAGGGTTTCGCCGCCGCGTTGGACGCGGCCGCCGAGTGGCTGCACGCGCTGGAGGAGGCGCTGGCCGGCCAGGCCGAGCGCTCCGAGGGGCTCGCCGCCTGCCTGCGCCGGGCGGCGGAGGCGGGCGTGACGCTGGCCCGGATCCGGGCCGTCGAAGGCAAGGAGGAGGTGCGCTGGGTGGAAGTCTTTGGCGCCTCGCTGCAACTGCACGTGTCCCCGCTATCGCCCGCGGCGAAGTTCCGCAAGCAGATGCTGGACCACCCGCGCGCCTGGATTTTCACCTCCGCCACGCTCGCCGTGGGCGATGACTTCAGCCATTTCAAGCGAGAGCTGGGCATCGAGGAGGCAGCCTCTCGCGGCTGGCCGAGCCCGTTCGACTTCGAGCGCCAGTCGCTGCTGTACACGCCGCGTAACCTGCCCGCCGACCCCAACGACCCCGGATTTACCGCTGCGGTGATCGAGGCCGTGCTACCGGTGCTGCGCGCAAGCGGTGGGCGCGCGTTCCTGCTCTTCACCACCCTGCGCGCGCTGCGTCGTGCGCACGAGCTGCTGAAGGACCGCATCGACTTTCCGCTGCTCGCGCAGGGCACGGGCTCCCGCAGCGAGCTGCTGGACCGCTTCCGGGCGCTGGGCAACGCGGTGCTGCTGGGGGCGGCCTCGTTCTGGGAGGGCGTAGATGTGCGCGGCGAGGCGCTGTCGGTGGTGCTGATCGATAAGCTGCCCTTCGCGCCACCGGACGATCCGGTACTGGCGGCGCGCATCGAGGCGCTGCGCGCCGCCGGTGGCAACCCGTTCCTGGAGGTCCAGTTGCCGCAGGCGGTGCTGCAGCTCAAGCAGGGCGCCGGGCGCCTGATCCGCGACGAGAACGACCGCGGCGTGCTGGTGCTGTGCGACCCGCGCCTGTATTCGAAGCCCTACGGGCGCGGCATCCGTGCCAGCCTTCCCCGAATGAAACAGAGCCGCGAACTGGCGGAGGTGGAGGCGTTCTTCGCTAGAATGGGAAAATGAAGATACTGATCACCGGTGGCGGCGGCTTCCTCGGTTTCCGGCTGGCGAAGACCCTGCTCGCGCGCGGCACGCTGGGCGGCGAGCCGGTCACGTCCATTACCCTGCTCGATGGCGCCTTCCCGCCGGGCGCGGCCCAGCAGCCGCGCTTGAACGCGGTCACCGGCGACGTGTCGGACGCGGCGACGATCGCGAGGGTGTGCCCGCCGGACACCGACGCGGTGTTCCACCTCGCCGCGGTGGTGAGCGGCGCCGCCGAGGCCGACTTCGATCTTGGCATGCGCGTGAACTACAAGGGCATGGAACTGCTGCTGGCGCAAATGCGAAAGTGCGCGAAACCCGCGCGCCTGGTCTATACCAGCTCGGTGGCCGCCTTCGGCGGCGAGCTGCCGCCGGTGCTGGATGATTCCACCATCGCCAATCCGCAGACGTCCTACGGCGCGCAGAAGGTGATCGGCGAGTACCTGGTGTCGGACTACTCGCGCAAGGGCTTCATCGACGGCCGGTCGCTCAGGCTGCCCACGGTGGTGGTGCGCGCCGGCAAGCCCAATGCGGCGGCCTCGTCCTTCGCCAGCGGCATCATCCGCGAGCCGCTGAACGGCGTGGTGTCCGAGTGTCCGGTGGGGCCGGAGACCGGGGTCTGGCTGCTCTCGCCGGGGCGCGTGGTGGAGGCCTTCATCCACGCCTGGGAACTGCCGCCCGGGGCCTGGGGCACGCAGCGCTGGCTCAACCTGCCGGGCATCACCGCGACCGTGGCGCAGATGATCGCGGCCCTCGGCCGCGTGGCGGGCGACGAAGTGGCCAAGCGGGTGGTCTACAAGGCCGATGCGCGCATTCAGGCGATCGTGAAGACCTGGCCGGTGAACTTCCGCACGCCCCGTGCGCTGGCGATGGGCTTCAAGCCCGATCCGGACATGGAAAGCGTGATCCGCGCCTACATCGCGGACGAAAACATCAAGCTTTAGTCACCAATTGGGGTCCCAGAGCTTCCACCAGGGGGCGCGGGGCTTGTAGCCAGCGAGGTACTTGCTCTGGGGGAAGTTCTTGCGCATGACCCGGTCGGCGGCGTCGCGCAGGTCGGCCATGTTGAGCGCATCGTAGGCCTTGACCATGATGAACACCGCCTCCTCGACCGCGGGGGCCTGCGGGTAGTTCTGCACCGCGTACTGCGCGCGGTTGGCGGCGGCGACGTAGGCGCCGCGCTTCATGTAGTAGCGTGCCACGTGCACCTCGTGCTGCGCCATCGCATTGACCAGGTAGCGCATCCGCGCCGCGGCGTCGTCGCGGTACTTGGAGTCCGGGAAGCGGTTCACCACTTCCTTGAAGGCCTCGAAGGAGTCCCGCGCGGACTTGGGGTCGCGCTCGGCCATGTCCGGGCTGTCCAGGATGCTGAGCAGGCCCTGGTTCTCGTTGAAGCTGACCAGGCCCTTCAGGTAATAGGCGTAGTCCACGCTGGCGTGGTCCGGGTACAGCTTGATGAAGCGGTCGGCCGCGGCCAGCGCCGAGGCGCGCTCGCCGGCCTTCCAGTAGACGTAGGCCACTTCGAGCTGCGCCTGCTGGGCGTAGCGCCCGTAGGGATAGCGCGCCTCCAGCTTCTCCAGCATCTTGATCGCGCGCTCGTACTGTTTCGCCGCCATCGCGTCCTTGGCCTCGCCGTACAGGCGCCGCGCCGACCAGCCGGCGGTCTCGTCGTCCTTGGGCAGCCCGCTGCAGGAGGCGAGCAGCAGCAGGCACAGGCTGGTCGCGACGGCTAGTACACTGCGTTTCATGGCGGAAAATTATACCGGCCCGGAAGACGAGGCCGAATGGGAGGACGCGTTCGTCGCCGCGGTCACGGTGCGGGTTCCCCGCGACCTGGGCGGGCAGCGGCTGGATCAGGCGCTGGCCAGAGTGTTCCCGCAGTATTCGCGCAGCCGCCTGCAGGTCTGGCTGAAATCGGGGCATATCCTGGTGAACGGCGGCGCGGCGCAGGCGAGTCTGCATGTCGCCGGCGACGAGGCGATCGAGCTGCGCCCGCCGCCGGCGGTGGACGTGGCCGCGCCACGGGCGCAGAAGATGGCCCTCGCGATCGTGCACCAGGATGCGGACCTGATCGTCATCAACAAGCCCGCAGGGCTGGTGGTGCACCCTGGCGCCGGCAACCCCGAGGGCACACTCATGAACGGCCTGCTCGCGCACGCGCCCGAACTGCGCCAGGTGCCGCGCGCCGGCATCGTGCACCGGCTGGACAAGGACACCAGCGGCCTGCTGGTGGTGGCGGCCCACGTCAGCGCGCAGGCGAACCTTGCCGCGCAGCTTGCCGCGCGCAGCGTGAAGCGCCGCTACCTTGCGATGGTGCAGGGGGATCCGCCGGGCTCCGGCGCCATCGACGCCCCGATCGGGCGCGACCCGAAGCTGCGCACGCGCATGATGGTTTCGCAGCGCGGCAAGGAAGCGCGCACGCGCTATCGCGTACTGGAGCGCTTCGGCCATTGCGCGCTGGTCGAGTGCGCGCTGGACACCGGCCGCACTCACCAGATCCGGGTGCACTTCCAGCACATCCGCCATCCGTTGGTGGGCGAGCCGGTTTACCGCAGGGGCACGCGGCATGCGGTGCCCTTCCCGCGCCAGGCGCTGCACGCGGCGGAACTGGAACTGCTGCACCCGCGCACCGGCAAGCGCCTCGGCTGGAGCGCGCCGTTGCCGGCGGACATGAAGCAGCTCCTGGCGAGGCTGCGGCGTGACCGCTGATTGCCTGGGGCCGGAGTGGAAGGCGCCCGTCGCGGTGCGTGCGCTGGTCACCACGCGCGCCATCGGCGACATGCAGCAGGCGGCGGCGCGGGCGAGGCTGCGCGCGCTGCTGCCCGCCGCGCCGTGCTGGCTGCGGCAGGTGCACGGCACCGCCGTGCTGGAGGCGCCGTTCGAGGCGGGCGCCGAGGCGGATGCGAGCTTCACGCGCTCGCGCGGCGAAGTGTGCGCGGTCATGGTCGCCGACTGCATGCCGGTGCTGTTCGCCGCCGCCGACGGCAGCGCCGTCGGCGCCGCGCACGCGGGCTGGCGCGGGCTTTGCGCCGGCGTGATCGAGGAGACGGTGGCGCGCATCGGCGTGCGCCCGTGCATGCTGCACGCTTGGCTCGGGCCGGCGATCGGCCCCGCCGCCTACGAGGTGGGCGAGGAAGTGCGCGCGGCGTTCGTCGCGCGCGACCCGGACGCGGCCAGCGCGTTCGCCGCTTCGCGCCCGGGCCATTGGCTGCTCGACCTGTACGGGGTCGCGCGCCAGCGCCTCGCCGCGCTCGGAGTCGAGCGGGTGTCCGGCGGCACACATTGCACGCACACCGAAGCGCAGCGTTTTTTCTCCTACCGGCGCGACCACGCCACCGAGCGCATGGCGGCACTGATATGGATCGCCTAGCGTCGATGCTGGATCGCCTGGCGTAGAATCGGCACCCCTGCATGATGACCTCAACCCTGGGCTGGATCGTCGCGGCAAGCTTGGCAGGCGGAATCCTGTCTGCCGGCGCGGCCGCGTTCGCGCTCAACGTGCGCGCGTCCTGGGTGCCGATGCTGGTGTCCTTCGCCATCGGCACGCTGCTGGGGGCGGCGTTCCTGGAGGTGATTCCGCATGCGTTCGAGATCGGCGAGGCGGGCCAGGTGGCCGGCGCCATCCTGGCGGGCATCTTCGCCTTCTTCGTCATGGAGAAGCTGCTGCTGTGGCGCCACTGCCATACCGAGGCCTGCGAAGTGCACGATCCCCATGCGGCGCCGACGGTACCCGCGGCGCAGGCGCACGGGCAGCAGCACGGCAGCCGCGCCGGCACCCTGATCGTGGTCGGCGACACGGTGCACAACTTCATCGACGGGGTGCTGATCGCGGTTGCGTTCCTGCAGAGCACCGAGCTGGGCATCGTCACCGCCATCGCCATCGTGGCGCACGAGATCCCGCAGGAAGTGGGCGATTTCCTGATCCTGCTGCATTCCGGGTACTCCAAGCTCAAGGCCTTGTGGGTGAACGTGATGTCCTCCTGCGCGATGCTGGTGGGCGGGGTCGTGGCCTATTTCGCTCTCCCGGCGTTCCGGGACCTGGAGCCGACGCTGCTCGGGATCGTCGCCGCCAGCATGATTTATGTCGCGGTCGCGGACCTCATTCCGGGCCTGCACCGGCGGCCGGAAATCCGTGCCACGCTGTCCCAGGTGGCGTTGATTGCGCTGGGTATCGGAACCATTGCCCTGGTGGCGGCGCTCTCGGGTCATTCCCATTAGCCCGGATATGAAAGTAAAATATAATATAATCATGTAGTTGAGCATGATTACCGCGATCCGCGGCAGGCCGATTGACGGCCTGGATTGTGCGGCGCAAAATCCGGCGCTTATTCCGGCTTCCACGGACCCTGCGCCTGCTCAACGCCACGCCCAACTCGACGCCCACGACGTTCAATGCCCAGGCCCTGCTGAACGCCATTGCCAGCGCCGGCAACCAGGTCACGCAGGGCTGGATGCCGATGCTGCAGCCCGATCCCAGCCTGGTCGCGAGCCTGGCGCGCAGCTCGACGCGGCTCGCCGCGCTGCAGGCGAAGTACTGCAGTGAGCAAAAGCAGCTCTGGGAAGCCATGCTGCGCGCAGGCCAAGCCCCCGCGGCTTCGCCCGAGCCCGGCGACCGGCGCTTCGCCGCGCGCGAATGGCGGGACAACCCCTACTACGACTATGTGCGGCGGTCCTACCTGCTCGCCTGCCGCTACCTGGAGGAGCTCGCCGAGGGCGCCGAGCTGGAAGGCCGGGCGAAGCAGCGGCTGCGCTTCGCGCTGCGGCAATGGATCGACGCCATGAGCCCGGCCAATTTTGCCGCCACCAATCCCGAGGTGCTGCGCCTGGCGCTGCAATCGCAGGGCGAGAGCCTGGCCAAGGGCCTCGCCAACCTGATGGGGGACGCGCGCAAAGGCCGCGTCAGCCAGACCGACGAGTCGGCCTTCGAGGTCGGCCGCAACCTTGCCGCCACGCCGGGGCAGGTGGTGTTCGAGAACGAGCTCATCCAGCTGATCCAGTACGACCCCGCGACCCCGGAGGTCGGCAAGCGCCCGCTGCTGATGGTGCCGCCGTGCATCAACAAGTTCTACATCCTCGACCTGCAGCCGGAGAACTCCTTCGTGCGCCATGCGGTGTCGCAGGGCCACACCGTGTTCATGCTGTCCTGGCGCAACGTAAGCGAGCAGCAGGGGCCGCAGCTTACGCGTCTGGGCTGGGATGACTACCTGAAGCTCGGGATCTTCGAGGCCATCCGGGTCGCGCGCGAGGTGAGCGGCGCCGAGCGCGTCAATGCGCTGGGCTTCTGCGTCGGCGGCACGCTGCTGGGCGCCGCGCTCGCGGTGATGGCGGCCAAGGGCGAGGATGCCGTCGAGGCCGTGACCTACCTGACGACCATGCTCGATTTCGAGGAGCCGGGGCAACTGGGCTTTTTCATCGATGAGCCCTCGGTGGCGTTGCGCGAGGCGACCATCGGCCGGGGCGGCATCCTGCCGGGCGCGGACCTCGCGTTCGTGTTCTCCTCGCTGCGCGCCAACGACCTGATCTGGCCCTATGTCGTGAACAGCTACCTCAAGGGCGGCGGTCCCGCCGCCCTCGACCTGCTGTACTGGAATTCCGACAGCACCAACCTGCCCGGGCCGATGTACTGCAGCTACCTGCGCAATACCTACCTCGAGAACAGGCTGCGGGTGCCGGGTGCGCTCACCAACTGCGGCGTGCCGGTGGACCTGGGGCGGGTGGACCGCCCCAGCTTCATCCTCGCCACGCGCGAGGACCACATCGTGCCCTGGCGCGCCGCGTACCGGTCCCTGAAGCTGCTGGGCGGCGAGAAGACTTTCGTGCTGGGCGCGAGCGGCCACGTCGCCGGGGTCATCAACCCGGCGGCAAAGGGCAGGCGCTGCTACTGGACAGGCGGCGGCAACGATGCCGACCCGGAGCGCTGGCTGGAGAAGGCCGAGCAGCGTCCGGGCAGCTGGTGGAGGCAATGGTCCGCCTGGCTGGAGGGATTCAAGGGCGGCATGCGTCCCGCACCGGCGCGTGCCGGCAGCGCGCAATACCCCGCGATCGAGCCCGCGCCCGGTCGCTATGTGAAGCAAAGAGCAACCTGAGGAGCTGACATGGAAGAGATCGTCATCGTAGGCGCGGCGCGGTCCGCGATCGGCAAGTTCGGCGGTTCGCTCGCGGGCGTGCCAGCGGCGAAGCTGGGCGCGCAGGTCATCAGGAAGGCGCTGGAGCGCGCCAGCATCGCCCCCGACCAGGTGTCGGAAGTCATCATGGGGCAGGTGCTCACCGCGGCGGTGGGGCAGAACCCGGCGCGCCAGGCGGCGATCTTGGCCGGGCTGCCGGACATGGTGCCGGCGATGACCATCAACAAGGTCTGCGGCTCGGGCCTGAAGGCCGCGATGCTGGGCGCGCAGGCCATCGCCAACGGCGACGCCGAGCTCGTGATAGCAGGTGGCCAGGAGAACATGAGCGCTGCGCCGCACGTGCTGAACGGCTCGCGCGACGGTTTTCGCATGGGCGAGGCGAAGATGGTCGACTCCATGATCGTGGACGGCTTGTGGGACGTCTATAACCAGTACCACATGGGCGTCACCGCCGAGAACGTGGCCAAGGAACATGTCGTCACGCGCGAGGAGCAGGACCAATTCGCGGTGAACAGCCAGAACAAGGCCGAAGCTGCGCAGAAGGCGGGCCGCTTCAGGGACGAGATCGTGCCCTACGAGGTGCCGACGCGCAAAGGCCCGATGGTGTTCGCCGAGGACGAGTATCCGCGCCACGGCGCCACGCTCGAGGCGATGAAGGGCTTGAAGCCCGCGTTCGACAAGGCCGGCACCGTGACCGCGGCCAACGCCTCGGGCATCAACGACGGCGCCGCGGTGGTGATCCTCGCCTCGGCGAAGAAGGCGAGGGAACTGGGCCTGAAGCCGCTGGCGCGCATCAAGTCCTTCGCCTCCGCAGGCGTCGATCCGAAATACATGGGCATGGGTCCGGTGCCGGCCTCCAAGCGGTGCCTGGCGCGCGCCGGGTGGGCGCCGCAGGACCTCGACCTGATGGAAATCAACGAGGCCTTCGCCGCGCAGGCGATCGCGGTCAACCGCCAGATGGGATGGGACACCGGGAAGGTGAACGTGAATGGCGGCGCCATCGCCCTCGGGCACCCGATTGGCGCCTCGGGTTGCAGGATCCTCGTCACCCTGCTGCACGAGATGCACAAGCGCGACGCGAAGAGGGGCCTTGCCTCGCTGTGCATCGGCGGCGGCATGGGCGTGGCGCTGGCGGTGGAGCGATGAGCGCGGTGCTCAAGGCCCAGGCGCTGCCGCGGCGCGTGGTGTTCGTCAGCGGCGGCATGGGCGGCATCGGCAGCGCGATCTGCCGGCGCCTGGCGGCCGCCGGCCACACCATCGTCGCCGGCTGCCTGCCGGGCTACGAGCGCAAGGACGAGTGGCTGGGCGCGATGCGCGGGGAAGGCTTCAGGGTGCACGCCGCCGAGGGCGACGTCGCCGACTTCGACAGCTGCGCCGGCATGTTCTACAACGTGCGCTCGGTGGTGGGCGAGGTGGACATCCTGGTCAACAACGCCGGCATCACGCGCGACGCCATCTTCAAGCGCATGACCGAGCGCGACTGGAGCGAGGTCATCAGCACCAACCTGAACAGCGTGTTCAACGTCACCCGACAGGTGATCGACGGCATGGTGGAGCGCGGCTGGGGCCGCATCATCAACATCTCCTCGGTGAACGCCATCAAGGGCCAGTTCGGCCAGACCAACTACTCCGCCGCCAAGGCGGGCATGGCCGGCTTCGCCAAGGCGCTGGCACAGGAAGTGGTGACCAAGGGCGTGACCGTGAACACGGTTTCGCCCGGCTACGTCGAGACCGACATGGTGATGGCGATCCGCGCCGAGGTGCGCCAGAGAATCGTGGACTCGATCCCGATGGGCCGGCTGGCGAAGCCCGAGGAGATCGCCGCGGTGGTGGCGTTCCTCGCCTCGGCAGAGGCGGGCTACATCACCGGCGCCAACATCTCGGTCAACGGCGGCATGCACATGATGTAGTAGACTGGATCCAGCCTTTCGGGGGAACGATGGTGCAGCAGAATATCGCGGTGGTGACCGGCGGCATGGGCGGCTTGGGCGAGTCCATCTCGACCAAGATGGCCGACGCCGGCTACAGGGTGGTGGTGACCTATTCGCCGTCCAACACCAAGTGGAAGTCTTGGATCGACCAGATGAGGGGCAAGGGCTACGGCTTCGCGGCCTACCCGGTGGACGTGACCTCCTACGACGACTGCGCCGCCAAGTGCGCGCAGATCCAGAAGGAGTGCGGCAACGTGGACATCCTGGTCAACAACGCCGGCATCACGCGCGACATGACCTTTAAGAAGATGTCCAAGGCCGACTGGGACGCGGTGATGCGCACCAACCTGGATTCGTGCTTCTCGATGACCAAGCAGGTGATGGACGGCATGGTCGAGCGCGGCTGGGGCCGCGTCATCAACGTCGCCTCGGTCAACGGCCAGAAGGGCGCCTTCGGCCAGACCAACTACTCCGCGGCCAAGGCCGGCATCCACGGCTTCACCAAGGCGCTGGCGCTGGAGGTGGCCAGGAAGGGCGTCACCATCAACACCATCTCGCCGGGCTACATCGGCACCAAGATGGTGACCGCGATCCCGAAGGAAATCCTCGATTCCAAGATCCTGCCGCAGATTCCCGTCGGGCGCCTGGGCAAGCCCGAGGAGATCGCCGGACTCATCATCTACCTGTGCTCGGAAGAGGCGGCGTTCGTGACCGGGGCTAACATCTCGATCAACGGCGGCCAGCACATGTACTAAGGAGCAACCAGAATGGCCGCGATCCCGGAGGACAAGATGCAAGCGCAGACACGCCTGATCAAGAAGTACCCGAACCGGCGGCTCTACGACACCAAGACCTCGAGCTACATCACGCTCGCGGACGTGAAGCAGATGGTGCTCAAGCAGGAGGATTTCCAGGTGGTGGACGCCAAGTCGGGCGAGGAGCTGACGCGGCAGATCCTGCTGCAGATCATCCTCGACGAGGAGTCGGGCGGCGTGCCGATGTTCTCCTCCGACCTGCTGTCGCAGCTGATCCGCTTCTACGGCAACGCCATGCAGGGCTTCATGGGCAGCTACCTGGAGAGGAACCTCAAGGCCTTCCAGGACATGCAGAAGTCGATCCAGGACCAGTCGCAGAAAGTGATCTCCGGCGCCGGCGCCACCGACGGCGCGCGCGCCTCGCAGGAGCTGTGGTCGCAGTTCATGAACCTGCAGGGGCCGGCGATGCAGAGCCTGATGCAGGCCTACGTCGAGCAGAGCCAGAAAATGTTCACCCAGTTCCAGGACCAGATGCAAAACCAGACCCGCAACATGTTTGCCGGCTTCACCTTCCCCGGCTTCCCCCCGCAGCAGGGTGGTCCCGATAAGAAGCCCTAAGGTTGGTTTTGTATCCCTGGGCTGCCCCAAGGCGCTGGTCGACTCGGAACGGATCCTCGCCCAGTTGCGCGCCGAGGGCTACGCCACGGCCGCGGACTACGCCGGCGCGGACCTCGTCATCGTCAACACCTGCGGCTTCATCGACGCCGCGGTCGAGGAGTCCCTCGGCGCCATCGGCGAGGCGCTGAAGGAGAACGGCAAGGTCATCGTCACCGGCTGCCTGGGGGCGAAGGAGGGCGTCGTCCAGTCCGCGCACCCTTCGGTCCTCGCGGTCACCGGGCCGCAGGACACCGATGGCGTGATGCAGGCGGTGCACCGGCACCTGAAGAGGCCCCACGATCCTGTAACCGGCCTGGTTCCTCCACAGGGCGTCAAGCTCACCCCCAGGCACTACGCCTACCTCAAGATCTCCGAGGGCTGCAACCATCGCTGCAGCTTCTGCATCATTCCGTCCATGCGCGGCGACTTGGTCTCGCGCCCCATCGGCCAGGTGATGAACGAGGCCGAGAGCCTGGCCGGCGCAGGCGTGAAGGAGCTCCTGGTGATCTCCCAGGACACCAGCGCCTACGGCGTGGAGGTGAAGTACCGCACCGGTTTCTGGCGGGGCCGGCCGCTGAAGACGCGCATGAAGGAATTGTGCGAGGCGCTCGGCACCCTCGGCGTGTGGGTGCGCCTGCACTACGTGTATCCGTACCCGAATGTGGACGAGGTCGTTCCGCTCATGGCTGAGGGAAGGATTCTTCCGTATCTCGACATCCCGTTCCAGCACGCCAGCCCGCGCATCCTCAAGCTCATGAAGCGTCCCGCCGCGGCCGAGAAAGTGCTCGCCCGCATCCGCGCCTGGCGCGCCATGTGCCCGGAGCTCACGATCCGCAGCACCTTCATCGCCGGCTTTCCGGGCGAGACCGAGGTGGAGTTCGAGGAACTGCTCGCGTTCCTGGGCGAGGCGCAGCTGGACCGGGTCGGCTGCTTCGCCTATTCGCCGGTGGCGGGCGCGAAGGCGAACGAGTTGCCCGGCCCGGTGCCGGCGCAGGTGCGCGAAGACCGCCGGCGGCGCTTCATGGAACGGCAGGCCGCGATCAGCGCGCAAAAGCTGAAAGCAAAGGTGGGCCGGACGCTGCAGGTGCTGGTGGACGCACCCGGCCTCGGCCGCTCGATGGCCGATGCGCCGGAGATCGACGGCACGGTGCGGTTCCGGGGCGGCAAAGAGGGGGAATTGCGCCTGGTCAAGATCGAGCGTTCTGACGAGCACGATCTCTACGGGAGTCTGGCATGAGTGCACAAAGACCTGAGGTGGTGGTGGTTTCGGGTGCGCGCACGGGCGTCTGCGGCTAGGCGAGCGCGCCTAGGAAATCAGGGACGGCCACGATTTCCACCCCGGATGTAACCGAGCGGTTATATCGGGCGCCTCAGGCGACGCTGAGGCCCTTCCAGAACGCGACCTAGCCATCGATGTGCTTCGCCGCGTCCTTGTTCACCAGCCCGTCCACCACGTCGTTGTAGCTGCAGCTGCTTTTCCAAGCGCAGACGGTACGGGCGTCCGAATCCCGCAAACAGGCTCGGTTCACCGCCTCGGGCGGGAAGTGGAGGTTGCCTTCGACCAGCCGCGTCCTGCCGGGGGCGGCCCAGGCAAGGACTTTCCCGTTCCAGGTTGCCGTGGGCACGGCCGTTTCCAGCTCAGGCGCGGTGCACCGTGAGCCGCTGCCGGGTGGCGATGTACAGGCCCGACAACACGATCACGCCCATGCCGACCAACGACCAGCCGTCGGGGAAGTCGCCGAAGACCAGCCAGCCCAGCAGCATCGCCCAGACCAGGGCGCTGTAGGTATAGGGCGCGAGCAGGCCGGCGCCGGCGTAGTCGTAGGCCTTGATGAGCAGGAAATGGCCCATCGAGGCGAGCATGCCGATGAGCAGGATCAGCGCGCCGTGCGAAACCTCCTGTGGGCTGGTCCAGACGAACGGCACCGCGAAGGAGAGCAGCACCGCGCCGACGATCGCGCCCCAGACCAGCGAGGTCTGCGGCGGTTCCTGTCCGGCGACCTTGCGCGTGAGGATCTGGTAGAACGCGTTGCAAAGCGCCATGCCGAGCGGCAGCAGGGCGTAGGGCGTGAACACCTCCGAGCCCGGGCGAACGATGATCAGGGCGCCGACCAGGCCGGCGAGGATCGCCAGCAGGCGCGCCATTTCCAGCCGCTCGCCCAGCATCGGCACCGCCAGAGCGGCCACGAACAGCGGCATGACGAAGCCGATGGCGTTGGCGTCCGCCAGGGGCAGCACGCTGAGGGAAGTGAAGAACAGCAGCGTCGACAGCGCCAGCAGCAGGCCGCGGGTGAACTGAAGGCCGGGCCGCGCGGTGCGCAGGTAGCGCAGCTCGCCGCGCGCGGCGAATAACGCCAGCAGCAGCGCCAGGTTCGCGGCGTAGCGCGCCCAGACGATGAGCGGCACCGGGTACCAGCGCGCGAGGTGTTTCGCGGCTGCATCCATGAGGACGAACATGCCCACCGCCGCGACCATGAGCAGGATGCCGCGCAGCGGCGAGGGCGGGTGCGGGGAGGCGCCAGTCATTGCGAAGGCGCCATTCTAGGCGGCCCTGCGGCAGGGGCGGGACGCGACTCAGGGGGAACGCGGCCCGCCCCCCGTTTACTGCTCGTCTAGCCGCGGCGCTCGGCCTGCAGCACGCCGTTGGTCAGGCGCACACGATCGCCCACGCGCCAGGCCGGCTGCTGGGCGGTGCTCAATGTGCGCTCGCTGTCGTTCTCCATCCGCACCACCACGTCCCAGCGCTTGGTCGAGCGCACCTTCTGCTCCAACTTGTGGCCTGCCCAGGCGCCGCCGGCGCGGGCTGCGCCAGCAGTTGCGGGAGCGGCGCCGGCCTGAACGCATCCCGGGCGAACTCGCGCACCGATTGGGGCGAGCGCCTCCAGCGCGGGCGGCGCGGCTTTCTTCACGACGGGCCTGGGCGCCGGCTTCGCGGCCGGGGTTTCCTAGGTCAGGACCGGCAGCGTGATGCCGCCGGGGGCGGCGGCGGTCGCGGAGGCCGCGGGCGCGACCACCGGCTGCTGGGTCGTCGTCGCGCCTGACTTGGGCAGGAATCCGGTGAGCGAGGCCACGCCGGCCGCGGAGAGCACGATCAGCGAGACCGCGGCGGTGGCCACCAGCGGGTGGAGCTTGTTGTTGGTGATTTCCATGGCGTTCTCCTGTGTAAGGACGTGGAGCGAACAACGCCAAGGTAGGCGAGCGGACGACCGATGCCCGTATCGGTGTGTTACCGGATGTTTCAGGCCTCCGGCCGCATGTGCGGGAAGAGGATGACGTCGCGGATGGAGGCACTGTCGGTGAGCAGCATCACCAGCCGGTCGATCCCGAGGCCCCCGCCCGCGGTGGGCGGCAGGCCGTACTCCAGGGCGCGGATGTAGTCCGCGTCGTAGTACATGGCCTCGTGGTCCCCGGCTTGCTTCAGTTTCGCCTGCTCCAGGAAGCGCGCGGCCTGGTCTTCGGGGTCGTTCAATTCGGAGAAGCCGTTGGCGATCTCCTTGGCGTCCACGAACAGCTCGAAGCGGTCCACGATGTCCGGGTCCTGGTCGTTCCTGCGCGCCAGCGGCGAGACCTCGGCAGGGAACTCGGTGACGAAGGTCGGCTGGACGAGGTGCTTCTCGGCCAGCGCCTCGAATAGCATCAGCTGCAGCGCGCCCCAGCCCTGCGCCTCCTCGTGTGCCACCTGCAGGTCCTTGAGCTTGCGCGACAGGAAGGCGCGGTCGCGCAGGTCGCCCTCGACGCCCTGGCGGCGGATGGCCTCGGTCATGGGCAGGCGCTCGAAGGGCGCGCCGAAATCCAGCGTCTTGCCCTGGTAGGGCACCTCGAGCTTGCCCGCCGCCTGCGCCGCGCAGCGCACCAGCCGCTCGGTGTGCGCCATCATGTAATCGCAATCCTGGTAGGCGCAGTACCACTCCATCATGGTGAATTCGGGGTTGTGGCGGGTCGAGATGCCCTCGTTCCTGAAATTGCGGTTGACCTCGAACACCCGCTCCAGGCCGCCCACCACCAGGCGCTTCAGGTACAGCTCGGGCGCGATGCGAAGGTACAGGTCCATGTCCAGGGCGTTATGGTGGGTCTTGAAGGGCCGCGCCACCGCGCCGCCGGGGATGGGCTGCATCATCGGCGTCTCGACCTCCAGGTACCCCTCCACCACCATCGCCTCGCGGATCGCCTGCACGATGCGCGAGCGGGCGAGGAAGGTCTCGCGCGACCTCTCGGTCACGATCAGGTCGAGGTAGCGCTGGCGGTACTTCAGTTCCTGGTCGGCGATGCCGTGGAACTTCTCCGGCAGCGGGCGCAGGGCCTTCGCAAGCAGGCGCAGCCGGGAGGCAAGGATGGTGAGCTCGTTGGTCTTGGTGCGGAACAGCGTGCCCTCGGCGGCGACGATGTCGCCCAGGTCCCAGTGCTTGAAGGCCTCGTGCGCCTCGGCGCCGGTGGCGTCGTTGGAGACGTAGAGCTGGATGCGGCCGGAGCCGTCCTGCAGCGTGGCGAAGCTGGCTTTCCCCATGACGCGCTTGAGCACCATGCGGCCGGCGACGGAGGCCCCGGCCTTGAGCGGCTCCAGCTCCTGATTGCTGCGGTTGCCGTGCTCCAGGTGCAGGTCGGCGGCGAGGTGCCGGCGGCGGAAGTCGTTGGGGAAGGCGATGCCCGCGTTGCGCAGGGCCTTCAGCTTCTCGCGCCGTTCCTCCACCAGCTTGTTGTCCTCGTCCATGGTCGCTACAGGCCTTGCTTCAGACTCGCGTTGATGTAGTCGTCCAGGTCCCCGTCCAGCACCTGCTGCGTGGCGCCCTTTTCCACCCCGGTGCGCAGGTCCTTGATGCGGGACTGGTCCAGCACGTAGCTGCGGATCTGGTGGCCCCATTCGATGTCGGTCTTGGTCGATTCGAGCTTCGACTGCTCGGCGTTGAGCTTCTTGAGCTCCAGGTCGTAGAGGCGGGACTTCAGCAGCCCCATGCAGGTGGCGCGGTTGCGGTGCTGCGAGCGGTCGTTCTGGCTCTGCACCACGATGCCGGTGGGGATGTGGGTGATGCGCACCGCCGACTCGGTCTTGTTGACGTGCTGGCCGCCGGCGCCGGAGGCGCGGTAGACGTCCACGCGCAGGTCGGCCGGGTTGATGTCGACCTCGATCGACTCGTCCACCTCGGGGTAGACGAAGACGTTGGCGAACGAGGTGTGGCGCCGGGCGTTGCTGTCGAACGGCGACTTGCGCACCAGGCGGTGCACGCCGTTCTCGGTCCTCAGGTGGCCGTAGGCGTAGTCGCCCGCGATCTTCAGGGTCGCGCTTTTCACGCCGGCCACCTCGCCGTCGGTCTGCTCCAGGAGCTCGGCGCGGAAGCCCTTCTTGTCGCAGTACTTCAGGTACATGCGCAGCAGCATCGAGGCCCAGTCCTGCGCCTCGGTGCCCCCGGCGCCGGCCTGGATGTCGATGAAGCAGTGGTTCGGGTCCAGGGGGTTGGAGAACATGCGCCGGAACTCCAGCGCGGCGAGGTCCTTGGCCAGCGCCGCGGCGTCCTCGCCGACCCCGCCCAGGGTGGCCTCATCATTCTCGGCCTGCGCCAGGGCGAACAGCTCCTGCGCGTCGGCGAGGCCGCCGTCCACCCGCCTGAGGGTCGTGACCACGGCCTCCAGGGCTTTCTTTTCCTTGCCCAGTTCCTGCGCGCGCTGCGGGTTCTCCCACAGCCTGGGATCCTCGAGCTCCCGGTTCAGCGCCTCCAGGCGCCGTTCCTTCGCTTCGAAGTCAAAGATACCTCCGCAACTCGGCGGACCTGGCCTGCAGGTCGGCGAGCGTCGAGGCGATCTGGTTGAGGCGTTCCGGTTCCATCGTGCAAGACCGCAGACAAGCTGCGGTGCGCGGATTATACCCGCCGCGCGGTGTATTCCTCGGCGATCTTGTCGTCGTAGAACGCGGTCGGGCTGGGCGCGGCCATGAAGCGCCTGTGCACCTCGGGGTAGACGCGCGCGTACTGGAACACCTGGCCGTTGGACAGCTCGATTTCCAGCGTCAGCGTCTTCTCGTCGTAGCCGACCGAGCGGATGCGGGAGGAGTTGACGCGCTTTCGTTCCATCAGGCCGCCGTCACCTTGATCTTCGCGCCCGAGCTGATTTTCGCCAGCACCTTGCAGTCCCCCAGCACCTTGCCGATCAGGTTACAGGGCGCGGCGAGCCTGGACCGGGCGTCGGTGGAGATGGGCGTGCGCCCGAAGGGCAGGGCGATGGCCTCGCCCTGGGTCCAGAAGCAGGCGGTGCCGGGCTCGACGGTCTGCTGCGCGTCGGGCTCGAGCTTTGCGCTCACCGGCGTCGAGAAATAGACCTCCTCGCCCCAGGTCTGCGCGGTGGACTCGAAGGGCAGGGCCGCGGCGAGCACCTTCGCCGTGGGCGTGTCGCGCAGCTCGATCTCCAGGCTGACCGAGCCGGATTCGACCTTGAGGCGCATTACTTCGCCAGGGCGGCGGCGGTCCAGGTGCCCTTGGTGCCGGGGCCCGCCACGGTGCCCTCCACGATCGCATCGCCCTTCACCGTGCCGCTGAACTGGTAGCTCTTGCCGCCCAGGCCGAGCCGGAAAGAGAGCCTCTCGCCGCGCAGTTTGCCCTCCTCGACCGAGAGGTCGCGGCCGCCGACGCGCACGGTGCCCGAGACGCGCGTCAGCTGCTGGCGCAGGCTGATGCGCACCGGCTCCTTGCTCACGGCGGCCGGCATGGCGGCGGTGTAGGCAGGGGCCACCTTCGCCGGCACCAGGTAGAGGTAGATCAGCGTGGTGGTGACCCCGCTGATGGCGATCTTGTCCTCCAGGTCCATCTGCACGTAGCGCTCCGGGATCCAGCCCGACAGGGGATAGTCGTGCGACAGGATCTTGGTGCCCGGCCGCAACTCGGCCAGGAGCTTGTCCTTGAGCATGTTGACCGTGTTGGGCAGCAGGTACATGGTGAGCACCGTGGCCTTCGAGATGTCGGTCTTGAACAGGTCCGCGGTGATGAACTTGACGCGGTCGGCCACGCCCTGGAGCCGGGCCGCCTCGTTGGACTCCTTCACCAGGTTGTCCTTGATCTCGACGCCGAAGCCGCTGGCGCCAAACACCGTGGCGGCGGTGAGCACGATGCGGCCGTCGCCGGAACCGAGGTCGATGACGAAGTCCCTGGGCCCGACGTCGGCGATCTTGAGCATGTCCGCGACCACGCTCTGCGGCGAGGGCACGTAGGGGCCGGCGTCGATCGGCGCCTTGTCCTTCGCCTGGGCATGGGCGCCGCCGGCGGCGAGCGCCGCGGCCAGTGCGAGGAATCGGAGGGTTCTCATTCGGTGTGCTCCACGGTGAGTTGCACGGTTTTCATGCCGTTGAATTCGTTGACGCCGATGCGGTAGGCGGCGCGGAAGGTGGCGGGCAGGAATGCCGGGGAATTGAACCGCATGGCCTGCATGCGTCGACCATCCCCGGATGACCCTGAAATGCGCAGTCTTAGCTTCAAGTGCCGCTCGCCGACGACGCGCTGGCTTTCGACCGCGAATGTAGCGCAGAAGAGGGGTGGCGGAAAGCCCTGGCCCCAGATCTGGGCTTCCAGCAGTTGCGCCACTTCCAGGCTGTGGTAGGCGGGCTCGAGCTCGCCGTCGGTCTCCACCACGCGCAGCCGCGCCGCCTCGGGCAGGAGCCCCGCCGCGGTGTCCTCGAACAACTCGCGCAAGCGGGGCAGGTCCTTTTCCTGGATCGTGAGGCCCGCGGCCTGGGCATGGCCGCCGAAGCGCAGGATCAGGCCCGGGGCGCGCTTGGCCACCAGGTCCAGGCAGTCGCGCAGGTGCAGCGTCGGGATGGAACGGCCGGAGCCGCGCAACTGGCCGTTGCCCGCCGGCGCGAAGCAAAGCGTCGGCCGGTGCGCCTTCTCGCGCACGCGCGAGGCGATCAGCCCCACCACGCCCTGGTGCCACGCCGGATCGAACAGGGTGATCGTCGTGCCGGCGTCCTCGCCCAGACCGGCCTGGTCCTGCAGCGCCGCCAGGGCCTGCTCCAGCATGCCGCCCTCGATCCGGCGCCGCTCGCGGTTCAGCTGGTCGAGCTCGCGCGCGCAGTTCGCGGCGCGCGACGGATCGTCCGTCACCAGGCACTCGATCCCCAGGCCCATGTCCGCCAGCCTCCCGGCGGCATTCAGGCGCGGGCCGATGACGAAGCCCAGGTCGAAGCAGCTCGCGCGCGAGGCATCGCCCCCGCCGGCCGCCAGCAGCGCGGCGATGCCGGGCCTGGCGCCGCCCGCGCGCAGGCGTTTCAGCCCCTGCGCGACCAGGATGCGGTTGTTCGCATCGAGCGGCACCACATCGGCGATCGTGCCCAGCGCCACCAGGTCGGTGAGCGCGGCGAGGTTGGGCTCGGCGCCGGCGGCAAAGGCGCCGCGCTTCCTCAGCTCGGCGCGCAACGCCAGCATGACGTAGAACATCACGCCGACGCCGGCGATGGTCTTCGACGGGAACGGGCAGCCGGGCTGGTTCGGGTTGACGATGCAGTCGGCCTCCGGCAGCGCCTCGCCCGGCAGGTGGTGGTCGGTGATGAGGGTGCCGATGCCCAGTTTCCTCGCCCGCGCCACGCCCTCGAGGCTGGCGATGCCGTTGTCCACCGTGATGAGCAGGTCGGGGCCGCGCTCGGCGGCGAGCTCCACCAGCTCGGGGGACAGGCCGTAGCCCAGCGCGACCCGGTCCGGCACGATGTAGTCCACCTTCGCGCCCATCTGGCGCAGCGCGCGCACGCCCACCGCGCAGGCGGTGGCGCCGTCGGCATCGTAGTCGGCGACGATGAGCAGGCGCTTGCCGGCGGCGATGGCCTCGGCCAGCAGCGCCGCGGCGCGCTCGCAGTTGAGCAGCTGCGACGGCGCGATCAGGTTCTCGAACCTGTTGGCTGTTTCCGCGGCCGACCCGATGCGGCGCGCGGCGTACAGCCGCGCGAGCAGCGGGTGCAGGCCGGCCTGCTCCAGCTTCTCGCGGGCGGCGGCGGGCGCGCGGCGCTCGGCGATCTTCATGCCGCGTAGGCCTTGAGCGGCCTTGCCCGGCGCCAGAACTTTCGCAGGTCGCCGCGCACGGTCTCGACCGACAGGCCGGCCTCCGGCGCGTGCACCGTCACCATGCCCAGGCGGTCGGACTGCAGCGCCGCGAGCAGCGGCGCGAACCAGCCCGCCTCCATCGCCTCGAGGCGCGCGCCGAGGGCCTCGCCGTCGCCCAGCGCGCTGGCCGTGGCCAGCTGCTCGAGCAGGAGCAGGTGCCGGCCATCACGCGGCATTCGACCCAGCCATTCGCCGGCGCCGGCGGGCAGCGAGCGATGCCGCATGCCGCCCAGCTTGGCCAGGCCCAGCGCGACCGGATCGTCCGCGGTCACCGATTGCCAGGGACCTTCGGCCTTGCGGGGCAAGCCCCCGGCGCCCCAGAACCAGAGGCTGTTCAACGGCACCTCGCGCGCTTCGTTGACCGGGTGTGCGTGCAGCAGCATCTGGACTTCGTTCAGCGTCGCATGCCAGCGCGCCGCATCCGCGCCCGCGGGCAGGTTCGCATTGACGTCCTGACCGGCGAGTTCCATTGGCGAGCGCGCCTCAAGATGCACATCGCCCTTCGCGCGCAGCGCCCAGGACGCGGGCGAGACGGCGTGCACGCGGAACGAGGCGCCGAAATGCCGGTTTACCGCCTCCGTGATCGCCGCCGCCTCCGCCTGCGACAGGCCGAAGCCCGCGGCCGGGACGAGCAGCATGGAATCGCGCAGCAACTGCAGGTGCACCGGGTCGGCGCGCAGCCACGAGTCCTCGCCCGGTTCCAGGCCGCCGGCCAACGCGGTGAGCGCACCCGCGGGCAGGGGCGCCTCGCCAAGGCCGAACGCGCGCGCGAGCCAGCCCGCCGGCGCAAGCGGCTCGTGGTGCGTCCGGCGCCCGCGCGCGAGCAGCCGTTCCAGCGCCGGGTGGCGGGAATCGCCGCCTGCCGCGAACAGCCCCGGCGCCACGATCTCGACGTGCATCAGCCAAGCTCGACGAGGCGGGCCCCGCCCCCCGCCCGGCTGCCAGCGAGGTGACGGGACAGGATGCGGTACTGGTCGAGGTCGAAGCGCGGCCGGCGCGCGCCCTGCAGCAGGTCCGCGACCTCGGCGTCGTCCCTTGCGGTCCCCAGCCAGCACCACTGGTGGATGACGTGGACCTCGGTCGCGTCGCGCTCGCGGTCCTGCTCAATGACGCCGATCGGCCCGCGCCAGGGCCAGGCGATGCGCTTCAGGCGCGCGAGCGCCGCCGCCAGCCGTCCCTGGTGCGCCGCGGCACTGTCCTTGCCGGCGCACAGGCCGGCGCAGCGCCGGATCTGGTGGCGGAAGCAGGCGCCGCCGCCCCCCTTGGCGCGCTCGATGCCGAGCGCCTGCAGGCACAGCCCGTTCTCGTCCGCGATGCCGCGCAGCGCCTCCAGGGCCGCGCGCCTGGTGCGGAACACGCCGTGCAGTTCGCCGACGGTCCCGGCGTCGATCTGCTCGCCGCGCGCCAGGCGCAGGCCCTGCGGCAGCAGCACGAAGCCGCACAAGTCGCTGGCGCGGCGCAGTTGGCGGTTGAACACCGGCAGCAGGTCCTTCACCAGCCGGGATTCCAGCAGCAGTGCGCCCAGCTCGCCGCAGGTGCGGCGCCACTCGATGCGCCGCACCCCGCGCGCAAGCTGCATCGCCTTGGCCGAGCGCAGGTCGGCGGCGAAGTGGGACAGGACGCGGCTGCGCATCTCGATGCTTTTTCCCACGTACAGCGGCGCGTCGCCCTCGCCGTAGAACAGGTAGACCCCCGGCGTCTCGGGGATGGCGTCCACGAGGTCGCGAGAGATGTGCGGCGGCAGCGCCGGCAGCTTCGACACCGCCTTGGCCGCCTCCACAACCGCCTCGGCGCCGCGCTCCTGGGCAGCCACGCGCAGGAACTGCCACACCGCCTGCGCGTCGCCCATGGCGCGGTGGCGGGCGCTGCAGGCGAGGTTATGGCGCGCGATCAGGCTGTCCAGGTTGTGGCGCGGGTGCTCCGGATACAGGCGCCGCGACAGCTTCACCGTGCACAGGGTGCGCGCCTGGAACTTCAGGCCGGCGCGCTCGAACTCCTGGCGCAGGAACCCGTAGTCGAAGCGCGCGTTGTGGGCGACCAACACCCGACCCTCGAGGCGCTCCAAGAGCGAGGCGGCGAGGTCCTCGAAGTCCGGGGCATCGGCCACCATGTCGTTGGTGATCCCGGTCAGCGCCTGGATCGCGGGCGGAATGCCGGTGCCCGGATTGACCAGCGTGGACCACTCCGAAGTGACCCTGCCGCCGTCCACCTCCACCACCGCAATCTCGGTGATGCGGTCCCAGGACGCATGTGCGCCGGTGGTCTCCAGGTCGACGATGGCGAGCGGGGCCTCCAGCAGCATCACGGCTCGACCGTGGGCCTACTGCAGCCTCACGTTCGCGGCCTTGATGACACGAGCCCACTTCGCGGTGTCCGCCAGCATACGCTCGGTGAACTGCTGCGGCGTGCTGCCCACCGGCTCGGCACCCACCTGCGCGAAGCGCTCGCGCAGGTCCGGCGCGGCGAGCGAGGCGACCACATCGGCCTGCACGCGGGCGAGGGCCGCGGCCGGCGTGCCCGCCGGCGCGAACATGCCGAACCAGGTGTAAGTGTCGTACTCGGTCATGCCGATCTCGGCGAAGGTCGGCACCTCGGGCAGCAGCTGCGAGCGCGCAGGCGCGTTGACCGCGATCGGCCGTACCTTGTTCGAGCGCACGTGCGGCATCACGCTCGCCAGGCTGTCGAACAGCATGGCGATGTTGCCGTTGGCCACGTCCGGGATCGCCAGCGCGGTGCCCTTGTACGGCACGTGCAGCAGGTCGATGCCGGCGATCATCTTGAACAGCTCGCCGTTCAGGTGGACGATGGTGCCCACGCCGCTGGAGGCGAAATTGAGCTGGCCGGGCCTGGATTTCGCCAGCGCGACGAACTCCTTCACGTCCTTCGCCGGCAGGGCGGGGCTCAGCACCAGCACGTTGGGGACGTTGGCGACATGCGTGATGGCCGCGAAGTCCCTGATCGGGTCGTAGGGCAGCTTCTGCAGCGAAGGCCCGATGGAATGCGTGCTGGAGGTGGCCATCAGCAGCGTGTGGCCGTCAGGCACGCTCTTGGCGACGATGTCCGAGCCGATGGAGCCGCCGGCGCCGGGCTTGTTCTCGACCACCACCGACTGGCCGAGGCGCTCGCCCAGCTTCTGCGCCACGATGCGGCCGACGATATCGGTGGCGCCGGCGGGCGGGAAGGGCACGATCAGCTTGATCGGCCGGTTGGGGTACTGGGCCAGCGCGGAGCCGGCGGCGAGGGCAAAGGCAAGGGCGAGGAGGAAACGCATCAGGGCTCCGGTGGATATCCGTTCAGTGCGGCACTATAGCGCCGCGGGCGGTTTCAGAACAGCTGCCCCGCCGGCCGGCTCGAGCGCAAGCAGCCCGAGCGGCAAGCGGGACCGGTTCGATTCATCCACGCGATGCCTCTATCAGGTCTGCGGCGGACAGGTTGTGGATGCGCCCGAAGCCGGCCACGAAGCGCGCCTCGCGCGGCGCGATGCGCCAGAACGAGAAGTCGGCCAGCCCGAAGTTGATCGCCTGCTCCGGGAAGCGCGCGAGCCAGGCGGCCTTGAGCGAATCGAAGCCTGCGCCTTCGTTCGGCAGCTGGACCGCGTCGCCGCCGATGGTGACGCGCATCAGCGTGAACGGGTCGGCGCGGCCGTCGTCGGCCTGGGCGATGGAAAGCGCCACGCGCGGGTCGGCGGCCATGTCCTGGGTGTGCCAGGCGAGGCGGCTGACGTGGACATGGAAAGCGGAGAAGTCGGGCGCGGGAAGGTAGAGGGTCATCGAGGCCATGGGGGCGCCCTGGCGCAGGGTGGCCAGGTGCGCGATGCGCTCTTGGGCGAGCAGGTCGCGCAACAGGGCGTCGGCATCCATGCAGTGGATTGTAGTATCGAGTATTCTCGCCCGCGTGCGCTACGAACTGCTCGTCGGCCTGCGCTACACCCGCGCCAAGCGCCGCAATCACTTCATCAGCTTCATCTCCCTGATCTCGATGGCGGGCATCGCGCTCGGGGTCGCGGCGCTGATCGTGGTGCTCTCGGTGATGAACGGCTTCCAGAAGGAGGTGCGCGCGCGCATCCTCGGGGTGGCCGCGCACGTGCAAGTCTCGGGGCCGGGCGGGAAGCTCGCCGACTGGGCCGGCGTGGCGGCGGCCTCGCTCAAGGACAAGCGGGTGCAGGCGGCAGCGCCGTTCGTCAACGCGCAGGGGCTGCTCTCCAGCGGCGAGGCGGTGCGCGGCGCGATCGTGCGCGGGGTGCTGCCGGATGCCGAGGACAAGGTGGCCGACATCGGCCGGCACATGCGCTCGGGCAAGCTGGAGGCGCTCCAGGCCGGGGAGTTCGGCATCGTGCTCGGCGTTGACATGGCGCGCAGCCTGCGCGCGCTCGCGGGCGACAAGGTGGTGCTGATCGCGCCGCAGGGCCAGGTGACCCCGGCGGGCCTGATCCCGCGCCTGAAGCAGTTCACCGTGGTGGGCGTGTTCGAGGTCGGCATGCACGAGTACGACGCCGGTCTCGCACTGGTGCACCTGGAGGACGCGCAGAAGCTGTACCAGATGGGGGAGTCGGTCTCCGGGGTGCGCCTGAAGCTCGCGGACCTGTTCGAGGCGCGCGCGGTGGCCGCGGACCTGCGCGCGGGCCTGGGGCCGGAGGCCCTCGCCACCGACTGGACGCGCAGCCACGCCAACTACTTCCGCGCTGTGGAGATCGAGAAGCGCATGATGTCCATCATCCTGACGCTGATCGTGGCGGTGGCGGCGTTCAACATCGTCTCCACGCTGGTGATGCTGGTCACCGACAAGCAGTCCGACATCGCGATCCTGAGGACGCTGGGGGCCTCGCCCGGTTCCATCGTGCAGATCTTCATCGTGCAGGGCTCGCTGATCGGCGTCATCGGCATGGTCGCCGGCGTCGCCGGGGGCGTGCTGCTGGGCTGGAACGTGGACGTGGTGGTGCCCTTCATCGAGAACCTGCTCGGCTTCAAGTTCCTCGCCAAGGACGTCTACTACATCTCGGACCTGCCCTCGGAGGTGCAGACGGCGGACGTAACCACGGTGGCGCTGGTGTCGCTCACGCTGTCGTTCCTCGCCACGCTGTACCCGAGCTGGCGCGCCTCGCGCATCAACCCGGCCGAGGCGCTGCGCTATGAGTGAGGCGGCCGTGCCGGTCGTTGCCTGCGCCGGCCTGGCGAAGACCTACCAGGGTCCGGCTCCGGTGAAGGTGCTGGAGGGCGTGGACTTCGAGGCCCGTGCCGGCGAGCGCGTCGCGATCATGGGCAAGTCGGGCTCGGGCAAGTCCACGCTGCTGCACCTGCTGGGCGGGCTGGACGCGCCCACCGCGGGCAAGGTGTACGTCCAGGGACGCGAGCTCTCCGCCATGGGCGAGGCCGAGCGCGGCTGCGTGCGCAACGCGACGCTGGGCTTCGTCTACCAGTTCCACCACCTGCTGCCGGAGTTCAGCGCGGCCGAGAACGTCGCCATGCCGCTGCTCATCCGGCGCATGGCGCGCGAGGCGGCGCTCGCGCGCGCAGCGAAGATCCTGGCGGAGGTGGGCCTGGCCGCGCGCCTGCAGCACCAGCCGGGCGAGCTCTCGGGCGGGGAGCGCCAGCGCTGCGCCTTCGCGCGCGCCCTGGTGACCGAGCCCGCCTGCGTGCTGGCGGACGAGCCCACCGGCAACCTGGACAACCGCACCGCCGACGAGGTGTTCGACGCCATGGTGCGCCTGTCGGAAGCGCGCGGCACCGCGTTCGTGATCGTGACCCACGACGCCGCCATCGCGGCGCGCGCGGGCCGGGTCATGGAGCTGAGGGAGGGACGCCTGTATCCGGGTGCCAACTCGGCCCCGGTTCCAGCCTGATCACCCCGGCGGTGAGCGCCTCGCGGTAGAAGGCGGCGCTGTAGAGCGACTGCGTCAGCACGAAGCCGTGGCTGCTGGAGCGCACGAACCAGCGCAAGAGCAGGCCGGCGAGGAAGATCGCCACCCCGGCGATGAACCAGCCTGCCAGCGCCATGCCCACCGCCAGTCCGAACACCGGCAGCAGGATGAAGGGCAGCAGCATGCGGCCGGAGACAAAGCGCGCCGCCGCCTTGCGGTCCACGTGCAGCACCAGGTCCCCCGAGCGGTAGCCGGCGACGAAGGCCTGGTGGGCGGGCGCCTGCATCGCCTCAAGCCCGTCCGTTGCGCCGGCGCTGGCGCGCGCGCCAGGCCAGCCTCACGTAAAGGCGCCATCCCAGCTGCACCACGGCGTAGCCCAGCCCAGCCAGGGTGAGCGCGAGCGCCACCAGCCCGACCAGCAGCGGCTTGCCCAGCGCCGCGGCCCAGTCCACCAGGGCGTGGAACGATCCCGCCCAGTCGGCCCAATCCATGACGAAGGGTTCGTGCGCCGGCGGCGCGTGGTTCAGGCCAAGCAGCAGGCTGCCGTAGCCGAAGGCGAGCAGATACAGAGGCACGATGGTGAACGGGTTGGTGTACAGCGTCATGAGCAGCGCCACCGACAGGTTGCGCCTGAGCGGGATCGCGAGCAGCAGCGCGGTGAGCATCTGCAGCGGGCCGGGCACCAGGCCGGAAAACAGGCCGATCGCCACCGCACCGGCCACCGAGTCGCGATTCAGGTGCCACAGGTTCGGGTGGCTGAGCAGCCCCCCGAACATCGCCACCAGGCGGTTGGCGCGCACCGAGTCGGCGTCGGGCAGATGCTTGCGGAAGAGTTTCTTCATGTTGTAAGGGGCGTGGGGTGGGTTGCGAGTCAGCGTAACGCCCGCTCGCGCGTTGCATTCTAGATGACCGCAGCCCTGATTGGTTTCGCCGCAGGCGTACTGGTGCTGCAGGTCCTGCCCGTGCTGCCCGCGGCGGCGTGGATCTGGGCGGCGCCGGCGGCCATTGTGGCGATGTTGCGGTTACGAAGGCTGGTGCTGCCGCTGGCCATGGTCCTGGGCTGGTGCTGGGCGCTGGGATTCGCGCACCTGAGGCTAGCCGACCGGCTCGATCCGGAACTGGAGGGGGTGGAGGTGGAAGCGGTCGGTGTGATTGCCGGGTTGCCGGCCGCGGGCGAGCGCAGCCTGCGCTTCGCCTTCGACATCGAGTCCTCGTCGCGCGAATTGCCCTCGCGCGTGCTGGTTTCCTGGTTCAGGACTGCGTTCGCCCAGGACCAGTCGGCGGTACTGCTCGAGGTTCCCCATCCAGGGGAGCGCTGGCGCTTCACCCTGCGCCTGAAGCGCCCGCGCGGGCACTTCAATCCGCACGGCTTCGACTACGAGGCCTGGCTGCTGGAGCGCGGCATCGGCGCCACCGGCTACGTGCGCGCGGGCGGCAAGGCGACGCCGCCGCTGCGGATGGGGTGGCGCAACAGCTTCCGGGACCGCATCGAGCAGGCCCGCGAGGCGGTGCGCGACCGTTTCCGGCGCGTGCTGGGCGAGACGCCGGCTGCCGGCATCCTCGCCGCGCTCGCGGTGGGTGACCAGCGCGCCATCTCCAACGAGGAATGGCGCCTGTTCAGCGCCACCGGCGTCACGCACCTGATGAGCATCTCCGGACTGCACGTGACGATGGTCTCGGGCCTGCTCGCCTGGCTGGTGGGGTCGCTGTGGCGGCGCGCGCCGCGACTGGTCCTTGCGCTGCCGGCGCGCAAGGCGGGGGCGCTGGCGGCGATCGCGGGCGCGCTCGGCTACGCGCTGCTCGCCGGCTTCGCGGTGCCGGCGCAGCGCACGTTCTGGATGGTGGCGGTGGTGGCGCTGGCGCTGTGGTCCGGGCGCATCGCCTCGCCGGCGCGGACCCTCGCGCTCGCGCTGGCGGTGGTGCTCCTCGCCGACCCCTGGGCGGGGCTCTCGGCCGGTTTCTGGCTTTCGTTCGGCGCGGTGGCGCTCATCTTCCTGGTAGGCGTCGCGGTGCATCGCGACGAGCCGCTGCTCCTCCAGTGGGTGAGGATCCAATGGGCGATCACCGTGGGCCTCGCGCCGGCGGCCCTGTTCCTGTTCTCGCAGGTGTCGCTGGTGGGGCCGCTGGCGAACGCCGTGGCGATCCCGGTGGTGTCCGTCGTGGTCACGCCGCTCGCGCTCGCCGCCGCAGTGCTGCCCTGGGAAGCGCTGCTGTGGCTCGCGGCGTGGCTGGTGCAATGGCTGCTGCAACTGCTGGAGTGGTGCGCCTCCCTGCCAGCGGCGCTGTGGCAGCAGCCGTCGCCGCCGTGGTGGTGCCTGGTCGCGGCGGCTGCGGGCACGCTCTGGCTGGTCGCGCCCTGCGGCGTGCCCTGGCGCGCGACCGGCCTCGCGCTCATGGCGCCGGCATTCGCCTGGCCGGTGGCGACGCCGGCCCCCGGCGATGCCTGGGTGACGACGCTGGATGCCGGGCAGGGGCTGGCGGTGCTGGTGCGCACCGCGAACCGGGCGTTGCTCTACGATGCCGGCCCCGCGTTCGGCACCGAGTCCGACAGCGGCGAGCGGATCATCCTTCCGCACCTGCGTGCCATCGGCGTGCGGCGGCTGGACGCCTTGGTGGTCACGCACAACGACATCGATCACTCGGGCGGCGCCGCCTCGGTCCTGCAGGCGCTGGAGGTGGACAGGCTCCTGTCCTCGCTGCCCGGCGCAAGCCCGCTTCTGCCGCTGGCGCCGGCCGAACGCTGCGCGGCCGGGCAAGCCTGGGAATGGGACGGCGTGCGCTTCGAGATGCTGCACCCGGCCATGGGCGCGCAGGAACGGCGCACCAACAACCTCAGCTGCGTGCTGAAGGTGGCGGCGCGAAGCGGCGCGATGCTGCTCACCGGCGACATCGAGCGCGAGGCGGAGGCGGCGCTGCTCGCGCGCGATCCGGGCGCGCTGCGCGCGGATGTGCTGCTGGTGCCGCACCACGGCAGCCGGACCTCGTCCAGCGCGGCGTTCATCGCGGCAGTCTCTGCGCGTGTGGCAGTGGTCCCGGCCGGCTACCGCAACCGCTTCGGCCACCCGGCCTTGGCTGTGGCCGAGCGCTACGCCGCCGCCGGCGTGGCGATGCGGCGCACCGACCTGGAGGGCGCGGTGACGGTGCGTTTCGTGGAGAAGGGACTGGAGATCGAGAGCGAGCGCCGGCGCCGTGGGCGGTACTGGCACGAGGCGCCGCGCTAGGTCCATAATGGCCGCGCGAGTCCACCCACAACCTCAGGGTGAGCAACCGTGGCCAAGAAAGGCAGCAATGCGGTTTGTCGCCTCACCGACGTCATCGGCACCAGCGCGCAATCGGGGCAGGACGCCGCGCGTGGCGCGGTGAAGACCGCCTCGAAGTCGCTAGGCGACCTGCGCAGCGCCAAGCTGACCAAGCTGGAGCTGAAGCTGGAGAACGGCAAGGGGGTGCAGTTCCGCACGCGCCTGTCGCTTTCGTTCAAGCACGCGGCCTGATGCCGGCAGGCTACGGCGCCACGGTCCGCGTCACCGGCGGCTTCGGGCGCTTGGAGGATTTCCGCGAGCGCGTCCGCTGGCTGCTGGTGCGCGACCCGGATTGCGATCCCTACACCGAGCACCACGCCGGGGGCGTGCTGGAGTACCGCTTCGAGATCGTGAACGGCATCCCGTTCCCGAGCTTGGTCGAGGCGAGCGCCGAGTTTCCCGAGATGCGCATCGAGGTGCAGTGGCGGCGGGGGGCCGACAGCGGCGGCGCCGCGATCCAGAACGGCCGCATGGTGGAGAAGTGGCGCGGCGAGAGGCCGCCAGCGTGACCGCCGGCCCGCGCCGGCGCTTCGTGCAGTGCGCCCCGTCCCCGGGCCTGCACCGCATCTGGTCCTGGAATGGGGCGATCCCCGGTGCGCCGCTTCGTCATCAACGACGCCGGGCCGGTGGTGAGGAAGGTCTCGCCCGAACCGATTCCTGCTCGGCGCTTTAGGCGCCCTGCGGTCGCACCACCGCGTAGCGCGCCAGCGTGCGGATGCGCGCCTCAGCGTGGTCCACCACCGGAGCCGGGTAGTCGCGGCCGACTTCGCAGCCGGCGGCGTGCTGCTCCAGCGGCGGCAGGGTCCAGGGCGCGTGGATCCAGTCGTTGCCGACGCGCGCCAGTTCCGGCACGTAGCGGCGGATGAACGCCCCCTCGGGGTCGAACTTCTCCGATTGCGTCACCGGGTTGAAGATGCGGAACCAGGGCTGCGCGTCGCAGCCGGTGGAGGCGGCCCATTGCCAGCCGCCGTTGTTGGCGGCGAGGTCGTAGTCGTTCAGCGTCGCCGCGAAGTAGCGCTCGCCGCGGCGCCAGTCGATGCCCAGGTCCTTCACCAGGAAAGAGGCCGCCACCATGCGCAGGCGGTTGTGCATGTAGCCGGTGGAGTTCAGCTGGCGCATCGCCGCGTCCACCAGCGGGTAGCCGGTGCGGCCCTCGCACCAGGCCTTCCAGCCCTTCGGATTGGCGTCGAACCGCACCGCGTCGTACTCGCGCCGGAACGAGCGCTCGACCACGTCCGGCCGCCAGGCGAGGATGGCGTGGTAGAAGTCGCGCCACACCAGTTCCGAGAGCCAGGTCTGCGCGCCGGCGTGGTCCAGCTTCCAGGCCAGCGCCACCAGCTGGCGGATGGAGATGGTGCCGAAGCGCAGGTGCGTCGAGAGGTAGGAGGGGCCCTTGAGTCCGGGGAAGTCGCGCTTGTCGCGATAGCCCGCGATGCGGCGCCGGAAATCGGCCAGCAGCGTCGCGGCGCCGGAGATGCCGGCCGGGATCGGCAGCTCGGCGGGCTCGAAGCCGATGTCGGCGAGCGAAAGCACCGGCGCCTTCGGCCCGGGCGCGAGCCTCGAAGCGTGCTTTGCGATCGGGTAGGCCTTGACGAAGAACGCCTCCAGCTTCGCCAGCCAGGCGTTCTTGTAGGGGGTGAACACCGAGAAGGGCTCGCCCGCCTTGGTGCGCACCTCCTCCAGCTCGAAGATGACCTGGTCCTTGCGGGTGTGGAAGGCGATGCCCAGCGCGGCGAGCCGGACCTTCACTTCGGCGTCGCGCGCGATCGCCTGCGGCTCGTAGTCGCGGTTGGCGTACACCGCCGCCACGCCCAGCGCCTGCGCGAGCCTCGGGATCTCCTCGCGCGCGCGGCCATGCAGCAGGTGCAGGCCGCCGCCTCTGGATTCGAGGGCGGCCTTCAGCTCGACCAGGCTCTGGCGGATGAAGGCGAGGCGCCGGTCGCGCTTCGATCCAAGCGCCTCCAGGATTTCGGTGTCGAACACGAAGGCGCAGTGCACCGCGCGATGCGCGATCAGCGCGGCATGCAGCGCGGCGTGGTCCTCGTCGCGCAGGTCGCGGCGGAACCAGGCCAGCGCGGCGCTCATCAACCTCTCCGGCTGGCTGCGTTCCAGTGCAGCTCGAGGTTGGCGATCAGCGCCGGGCTGAAGTGGCAGTGCGCCTGCTCGCGGGCGTACACCGCCATGTAGCGGCGGAAGCTCTCCAGCGGCTCCTCCGAGATGCGCAGCGCGCGGCGGTTGCCGGCAGCGCTGACCAGGCCCGAACCGGTGATGTGCTTCACCAGGCGGCCGACCTCGAAGTCCATGGCCTCCGGCGCCACGATGTGGTCGCAGATGAGGCGTCCCTCAGGGCTGGCGCAGTCGATGCGCCGCTCGGCGAGGATGGCCTGGCGCGCGACGCGGTCGCCGACGTGGCGTGGCAGGCGCAGGTTGGCCGCGCCCGGGATGATGCCCTCCTTGCGCGCCGGAAGCGTCATGTAGGCTTCCCGGGTCGCGATCACCTGGTCCATGGTGAGCAGGATCTGGCAATGGCCGCCGATGGCGAAGCCCTCCACCGCCGCGATCCACAGCTTCTCGATCGAATCCTCCTCCGGCGACACCTCCGGCTTGGCCAGGCCCCGGTAGAACTTGTTCACCATGCCAAGGTCGCGGATCAGGTACCACAGGAAGCGGATCTTTCCCTGGTAAAGGTGTGTCAGGTTGATGCCGGCACCGAAGATCCGCCGGCCCGCGTGCTTGGTGTGCCTCACCACGTCGCCGCGCAGCACGCAGACCTCGGTGGCCGGATCCAGCAGCGCGAGGTCGGTGGCGATCTCCATCCCGGCCATCGTGCCCTCGTCCTCGGCGTTGAGGTACCTCGGGTTGCGCATGGTCAGGACCGAGGCCTTGCCCTGGCGCGAAAGGCGCGCGCCGGGGAACTCGATTTCGCCCTTCTTGTTGAATTCCTTCAGGTGCTCCAGCGAGTCCCGTCGCGGCAGCAGCATGGCGTGGCACAGGTGCGCGCCCGCGACCGGGTGGGCGAGGACCTGGCTGAGGAAAATACCCTGATCCACCTCCAGGCCGTCCTTGTCGCCCTGCGGGATGCCGGAATCGCGCGCCAGCGCCGCCGCGTCCGGCACCAGGCCGGGGTAGGCCTCCGCCGCCGCGGCGCACAACTGGTCGACGCGGACGAACTGCGTGCGGTTGGCGGTGAGCGAGTCGTAGACGGCGCCGGCGTGCGCGCGCAGGAAGCCGGCGCGCGCGCTCCTGCCTTCATCCAGGAGCGCCTGCGCGGCCTGCGCTTCGCCCAGGGCGCGCCTGGTCTTGGGCGGCAGCTTCGCGAGCTGCTCGTCGAGGCGCCTGAGGTGGGCGAGCAGGGCGGCCTTGTCTGTGGCGAAGTCGGCAGTACCGGCGGGGGCGGTGTATTGCATGCGACGATGATAGCCCTTCGGCAGGACTACAATCTGCCGTGATTGCACTCGCGCGCCCGATCCACGCTCGCTTTCCAGCCTGTTCGCGGCCGGCAAACTGGGCGGCGTGCGCATCGTCGCGCGCCGCAGGAGATGAGCCGATGAGCATTTCCGGCCCGATTGGCTAGAACACCCCGAGCGCCAGCCCGGCGGCGAAGGCGGCACCCAGCTCCTCGCACCGGGTCAGAATCTCCGGGGTCACTTCCTTGAGCGCGATGATCGGCTCGGCGCGCTTCTCCAGCCGCAAGCCGGTCACGATGCGCTGCACCGAGTTCACCGCGCCCGAGCCGTCCTGCCCGGCGCTGACGATGAGGGCCCATGGCCGGCCGTTCACCTTGCCTTCGCAGGCGTAGAACACGCGCTCGAGGAAGTCCTTCATCATCCCCGACATGTAGCCGAAGTTCTCCGGCGTGCCGAGGATCAGTCCATCGGCGGCGAGCAAGTCCTGCGGACCGGCTTCGGAGCAGCGCTTCAGGATCACCTGGACGCCACCTTCGGCGCGCGCGCCGCGCGCCACCGCCTCGGCCATCTGCGCGGTCTTCACCCCGCCGGTGTGGAACACGATCAGAAGGGTCTTCATGGTCTGGAGGGGAATTATCGACCACCCGCGGGGGCGCCTACGCTTTCAATCTCAGCGCCGGATCCTGCCGGTAGAACCCCTTGAACAGTTCGTACAGCCGCGGGAGCTGGCCCTTGAGCGCGTTGGGCGTCTCGAAGAAAGCTTCGCTCGCCACGGCGAAGAACTCCGCTTGCTCCTCTGCGGCGTAGGGATCGAGCGGCGTCTCCTCGCCGGACTCCACCGCCTGGCGGAAGCGGTCGAACTCGGCGTCGAACACTTCGATCCAGCGCTCACGCGCGGCCCTGGAGGGCAGCGGCGGCACGCCGTCGGCCTCGCCGTCCATCATGTCCAGCTTGTGCGCGAACTCGTGGATGACGACATTCGCCCCGCCCTCGGCCACCGAGCCGGCGTCCTCGAGCGCCTCCCAGGACAGCACGATCGGCCCGCCGGGCCAGGATTCGCCGGCGAGTTCGTCGTCCCACTCGTGCACCACGCCGTCCTCGCCGACACGCGTTCGCTTGACGTGGAAATCGGACGGGTGGACGATGATCCCGACCCAGCCTTCATAGGCATCCAGGCCCAGCTCCAGCACCGGCAGGCAGGCCTGCAGCGCGATCTCGACACGGTCGTCCTCCGAGAGTTCGAGCCCCCGCAGCGGCGTGAACTGCTTCTCGGCGAGGAAGATCACCGCCATCTCCCGCAGCCGCCTCGCCTCGTCATCCGACAGCCCGCCGAGGAAGGGCAGGTGGCGCAGTGCGCGCGCCCAGCGGCGCCCGTCGATGCTGTGCCGGGCGAGAAGGCGCCTTCTGTGCAGGCTCTTTAGCCAACCCATCGCCGTACAATACCGCATGGTGTCGGTGGTCCAACTTCACCCGCAGTCGGCCGCGGCGGCGCTGGACCCGCTTGCCGAGGGCCTCGCCGGCCCGGACCGCGCGTTGCTGGCGCGCGCACTGCAATTCGCCCAGCCGCTCTATGCCGGGCAGGCGCTGTCCACCGGCGAGCCGACGTGGCCGCATGCGCTCGGGCTGGGGGCGGGCCTCGCCGCCATCGGCCTGGACCCGGCGGCGCGCGCCGCGGGCCTGCTGTTCGCCGCGCCGAAGCATTTGGGCGGGATCGACAAGCTGCAGCAAGCCTTCGGCGAGGAGATCGCCTCGCTTGCCGCCGGCGTCGAGAAGCTCTACCGGCTGCGCACCGTCACCCGCGCCACCGCCGGGGAGCAGAACGAGATCCTGCGCAAGATGGTGCTGGGGATGGTGGAGGACATCCGCGTGGTGCTGATCCGGCTGGCCTCGCGCACCCAGACCCTGCGCTGGATGGCGAAGAACCCGGTGGCCGAGCGCGCCGCCTACGCGCGCGAGACGCTGGACATCTACTCGCCGCTGGCCAACCGGCTGGGCGTGTGGCAGCTGAAATGGGAACTGGAGGACCTGTCGTTCCGGTTCCTCGAGCCCGAGCTGTACAAGAGGATCGCGCAGATGCTGGATGAACGACGCACCGAGCGCGAGCACTACATCGCCGAGGCGATGGCGCTGCTGTCGCGCCAGCTCGCCGCAGCCGGCGTGCGCGCCGAGGTCGCGGGGCGGCCCAAGCACATCTACTCGATCTGGAACAAGATGCGCGCCAAGGGCCTCGATTTCTCCGAGGTCCATGACGTGCGCGCGCTGCGGGTGATCGTGCCCGACCTGAAGGATTGCTACACCGCGCTCGGCGTGGCGCACAACCTGTGGCGGCCGATCCCGAAGGAATTCGACGACTACATCTCGCGCCCCAAGGGCAACCTGTACCAGTCGCTGCATACCGCGGTACTGGGGCCGGGCGGGCGCACGCTGGAAGTACAGATCCGCACTGAGGAGATGCATCGGCACGCGGAGTTCGGCGTCGCCGCGCACTGGCGCTACAAGGAAGGCGGCGGCAAGCGCCGCATCGGCCGCGGCGAGGCCGCGTTCGACCAGAAGATCGCCTGGCTGCGCCAGCTGCTCGCCTGGCGCGACGAGGTCGCCGAGGGCGCGAGCTGGGCCGAGAGGACGCGCAAGGCGGCGCTGGACGACACCCTCTACGTGCTGACGCCGCAAGGCAAGGTGCTGGACCTGCCCGCAGGCTCGACGCCGCTGGATTTCGCCTACGCGCTGCACACCGACCTCGGCCACCGCTGCCGGGGCGCGAAGGTGGACGGCCACCTGGTGACGCTGGACACGCCGCTCGCCAGCGGCCAGCGGGTGGAGATCGTGGTCGCCAAGTCCGGCGGTCCTTCCCGCGACTGGCTCAACCCGGAGCTGGGGTTCCTGCGCAGCAGCCGCGCCAAGGGCAAGCTGCGGCAGTGGTTCAACGCGCAGGCTCTGGCCGAAACCATTGCGCAGGGCCGCGCCATCATTGAGAAGCAACAGCGGCGCCAGAAGGCGCAGCAGGCAAGCCTGGAGGAGCTGGCGCGAAGGCTGGGCTTGGCGAAGCCCGACGCGCTGTTCGCCGCGGTTGCGCGCGACGAGGTCAACCTGCGCCAGCTGCAGAGCGCGCTGCGCGAGATGAAGGGTGCCGCGCCGGCGCCGGTACCGGTCGCGGTGCCCCGCAAGGCGAAGGCCGCGGCCGAAGGCGGGGTGCTGGTGGTGGGCGTCGACCGGCTGATGACGCAGCTCGCGCGCTGCTGCAAGCCGGTGCCGCCCGACCCGGTGCGGGGCTTCGTCACGCGCGGCAAGGGCGTATCCATCCACCGCGAGGACTGCCCGAGTTTGCGGCGCCTCGGGGAGCGCGCTCCCGAGCGCCAGATCGAGGTCCAGTGGGGCAAGTCGAAGCCGGGCGGCGTCTACGCGGTGGACGTGCTGGTCACCGCCAGCGACCGGCGCGGTCTGTTGCGCGACATCGGCGAGGCGCTGGCACGCCAGACGATCAACGTCACCGCGGTGCGCACGCAGAGCCGGGACGACATCGCGTACATGCGCTTCAGCTTCGAGGTCGCCGATACCGCGCACCTGAAGCGCGCGCTGGCGACGGTGAAGCAGCTAAGCGGCATCATCCGTGTGGCGCGGGCATGAAACCTCGCGCATCGGTCGCGCGGGAGCAGCTGGCGGGGGCGGCTGGATTTGCGGTAAAATCCGGCCCCTTCAGCAGGCGCGTAGCTCAGCTGGTTAGAGCACTACCTTGACATGGTAGGGGTCGTTGGTTCGAGTCCAATCGCGCCTACCAATATTCAAAGACTTATCGATGATGCGCTGCCTGGTTCTGGTCCTGCTACTGCTGCAGCCCATGCAGTGGGCGTCTGCCCGTGAGCACGACTTCAACTCGGTCCTGTCCGAATCCCTGCACGAGTTCCCGGAGGAGTTGCGCGATGCGGCGAAGGCGGGCAAGCGCGTGGTGGTGTACTTCGAGCAGGACAACTGCCCCATCTGCCGCCGCATGGTGCAGACCAACTTCAGCCAGAAAGACATCGTCGATGCCCTGAAGCGCGACTTCGTCGTCATTCCTGTGGACGTGTGGGGCGCGCGCGATACGACCTGGGTGGACGGCAAATCGCGCCCCGAGAAGGTGCTGGCCGCGCACCTCGGGGTGCGCTTCACCCCGGTGCTGTTCTTCCTCGACGAGCGCGGCGGCCTGGTGCTGCGCGCAAATGGCTACATGCCGCCGCACGAGTTCCGCGCCGCGCTGGCGTTCGTCGCCGGGCGCATGGAAAAGAACACCAGCTTCGCCGAGTATGCCGCCGCGCAGCCGCACCCGGTGGCCGCGAAAACCCTCGCCATGCAGCCGTTCTTCGACGCCGCCGCGGACACCCGCCCGCGCGGAAAGCCTACCGCCATCCTGTTCGAGACCCCCGAGTGCATCGAGTGCGATCGAATGCACCAGGAAGGGTTTAGCGATGCCGACGTGATGAAGCAGGTGCCGGGCCTGCGCTGGGTGCGCCTCGCGCTGCACGGAACCGAGTTGGTGACGGCGCCCGATGGCAGCGCCACCACCGCCGCGGCGCTGGCCGGGCGCATGCGGGTGACCACTTCGCCGAGCCTGGTGTTTGTCGAGGCCGGCGGCCAGGAAGCGTTCCGGCTCGAGGGCTACCCCCGCGCCTGGCACTTCGCCTCCGCGCTGGAATATGTCGCCAGCGGCGAATGGCGCAGCGAGCCGCAGTTCATGAAATACCTGCAGATGCGGGCCGACCGCCACCGCGCCGAAGGCCGCGACGTGCGTCCCTTCGGCCTTGCCCCGCCTCGTTAACCGCACGGCTCAATACCTGGGGGGGCTTGCATGAAAGTGTCGGTCGGTTCATGGTCGGTTGGTTCATGTCTTCTTCCCGCCTTGCTCTGGGGCCTGTGCCTGAGCGCCCTTGCCCAAACCGACTGCCGCCCGCCGCCCCCTGACGTGGCGCGTCTGGTCGAGATCCGGCCGGGATTTCATCGGGTGGCCGGACCGCTGGCCGAGTTTGACCCTTGTCATCGTTCGGTACAGCTGTCGATGCCGCGTTTTTTTGCCGACCAGCTCGGTGACAAGCCGCCCTTGATGATCATTGCCCACGGCGGCAATGGGCCGGGCTCTGCCGAGCAGGAGATGGTGCGTCGCATGAATGCGCAGGGCGTGGCCACCCTGCTCTTTGACGCCTACGAGTTGAACGGCTTTCGCTACCGCGGTACCTCGCTGTTCCTGACCGGGACCACCAACGAATCGCGCCAGCGCATGATTTTCAAGGCGACCTTGGGCGCCTACCGCTGGGCCCTGGCGCATCCGCGCATCGACCACTCGCGCCTGTTCATCCATGGCTTGTCCAACGGCGGAACGGTGGCCTTGAACATGGCGGCGGTGGTCGATCCGGCGCATGTACGCATGGTTTTTGCCGAGGGCGCACCCTCGGCCGGTATAGGCATGCCCGACCAGATTCGGGTGCCGCTGAGGTTGGTTTTTGGCAAGATCGACAACTACGGCGGCCGCAGGGCAGACGACTGGATGCACCTGCGCACCGATCCGTGTGCGGTCAATCGGCCCGCTGACGAGGCTGCGCCAGGCACTACGCAGCGCTGCAGTCATCGCAACAACCCCGACGCGCAGGGCTTGTCGCCGCAGCAATGGGGCGAGCAGCTCAAGGCCGACGGTCAGCCGCTGGATTTTTGGTTTTACGACGATGCCGCGCACGGCTTGCTGAGCGGCCCCATCGATCGCGGTATGCGCAGCTACGGCTCTGGCCCGAGCGCCGATCGGCGCTACGCTTGGATAGGCGCCAGCGCCGATGCGGCCAACCGCTTTGCGGCCGATTTGATCAAGGCGATCAAGGCCACTTACCCCTGATCGAAAGAGCCGTCTTCGCGGCGTGCGCCGGTGGGGGCGCGCAGGGCGCCCACACCCGAGAGCAGGCTTGTGCTACCCCGCCGTATACCCCCCGTCCACCGGCAACGCTACGCCGGTGACGAACGCGGCTTCATCGCTCGCTAAATACAGAATCGCCGCCGCGATCTCCTCAGGCTGGCCGAAGCGGCCGAGCGGATAGCGCTTGAGCACCGCTTGCGCCCAAGCGGGATCGTCGCGTAATCCCGCGGTCATGGGCGTTTCGATGACGCCCGGACACACGCAGTTCACTCGGACCTTGGGCGCCCATTCAAGCGCCATCTGGCGCGTCAAGTTCACGATCGCGCCCTTCGACGCGGCGTAGGATGCGCCGGTCGCGCCGCCCACCAAGCCGAAGATCGAGGCCAGGTTGGTGATCGAGCCGGCGCCGCCCTCCAGCAACGCCGGCAGCGCGGCGCGCGAAGCGAGGTAGGTGCCGGTCAGGTTAATGTCGATCACGCGCTGCCACTCGGCGAAAGTCGGCCTCGGGCCCGGACGCGCCGGTCGCACTCCAGCGGAATTGACCAACGTCGTGAGTTTGCCCAAGCGCGCGAGAGTCTCCTTCACCATCTGCGCGCAGGCGCTTTCGTCAGTGACATCCCCCGTGAGCGCGAGCGCAGCGCCGCCAGCCACGGCGATCGCTTGCGCCGTTTGCGCCGCGGCTTCGTCAACAGCGTCCAGGCAAGCGACGCGCGCGCCCTCGGCGGCGAAGCGCAGCGCGGTTGCGCGGCCGAGTCCGGAACCTGCGCCCGTTATCAGGGCAACCTTGTCTTTCATTCGCATCGACATAGCGCTGATGGTATCGCGCCTGGAGCCGCCGATGAGGTCACGGGTTGCCCGCCTTCGACGGGGCCGTTCTCGAATGCGGCGTAATGGCGCACCGCTTCCTGCGCCTGCGCTGCGCCGGCTGCGCGCACGAGAGGCGGGTGGCGCTTTCCTGCAGCCCCCCGTCGTTCAGCCACAGCCGGCCCCGTCGCGCTTCAGGCGCCGGTTCTCCCGCTCCAGATCCTGCAGCCGCGGGGCCTGAGCCGTGATGCCGGCGCGCCTTCTAAGCCAGGCGGATCGATCTGCCCTCGCCCACCAGCACCTCAATCTGCCGCAGCTTCGCCACCGCCCGCTCCGGGCTATACTGCTCAATCGCGATCGATAGAGCGCCTCTTCCAAGTTGATAAATACAGCATTCAACCCGGCACAGAAAGAGCCAGTCAGGTCAACATGGTAGGGGTCGTTGGTTCGGGTCCGATCGCGCCCACCAACTCTGCGGCCTCCCCGTTGAACATCAAACTGCCGGACGGCACGGTGAAGGGCTTTCCGGGCCCGGTCACCGTCGCCGAGGTGGCCCAGTCGATCGGCCCGGGCCTGGCGAAGGCCGCGCTCGCCGGCAAGGTGAACGGCCGGCTGGTGGACACCGGCTTTCGCATCGAGGGCGACGCCGAGCTGGCCGTGGTCACGCCCAAGAGCCCCGAGGGCCTCGACATCCTGCGCCATTCCACCTCGCACCTCATGGCGCAGGCGGTGCAGGAACTGTTCCCCGGCGCGCAGGTCACCATCGGCCCGGTGATCGAGAACGGCTTTTACTACGATTTCGCCTACAAGCGCCCGTTCACCCCCGAGGACCTCGCCGCCATCGAGAGGAGGATGGCCGAGATCGTGAAGCGCGACCTGCCGGTGCAGCGCAAGGAAATGCCGCGCGACGAGGCGGTCGAATTCTTCAGGTCCATCGGCGAGGCGTACAAGGCCGAGATCGTCGCCTCGATCCCCTCCCATGAGCCGATCTCGCTCTACGGCCAGGGCAACTGGATCGACCTGTGCCGGGGCCCGCACGTGCCCTCCACCGGCAAGCTGAAGGTGTTCAAGCTGATGCGCGTCGCGGGCGCCTACTGGCGCGGCGACTCCAACAACGAGATGCTCCAGCGCATCTACGGCACCGCCTGGGCGACCAAGGAGGAGCAGGACGCCTACCTGAAGATGCTGCAGGAGGCCGAGCGGCGCGACCACCGGCGCCTGGGCCAGAGCCTGGACCTGTTCCACATCGAGGACGAGGCCCCCGGGATGGCGTTCTGGCATCCCAAGGGCTGGACCCTGTGGCAGCAGGTGGAGCAGTACATGCGCCGGGTCTACCGGGAGAACGGCTACCAGGAGGTGCGCGGGCCCACGGTGCTGCCGCGCGGCCTGTGGGAGAGCACCGGGCACTGGGAGAACTACCGCGAGAACATGTTCGTCACCGAGTCGGAGAAGCGCGACTACGCGTTGAAGCCGATGAACTGCCCGGGCCACATCCTGATCTACAACAAGGGCGTGAAGAGCTACCGCGACCTGCCGCTGCGTTTCGGCGAGTTCGGCTCCTGCCACCGCAACGAGCCCTCGGGCGCGCTGCACGGGCTGATGCGGGCGCGCGGCTTCACTCAGGACGACGGCCACATCTTCTGCACCGAGGAGCAGATCCTGCCCGAATGCGTGGCCTATACCGCGCTGCTGCAGAAGGTCTACGCCCACTTCGGCTTCAGCGATATTATCTACAAGATCGCCACCCGCCCCGAGAAGCGCATCGGCTCGGACGAGGCCTGGGAGAAGTCCGAGCAGGCGTTGATCGAATCGCTGCGGCGATCGGGGGTCGCGTTCGAGATCTCGCCCGGGGAGGGCGCCTTCTACGGCCCCAAGATCGAGTATTCGCTCAAGGACGCCATCGGCCGGGTCTGGCAGTGCGGCACCATGCAGGTGGACTTCAACCTGACCGCCCGCCTGGGGGCCCAGTACGTGGCGGCCGACAACACGCGCAAGACCCCGGTCATGTTGCACCGGGCGACGATTGGCTCCATGGAGCGGTTCCTGGGCATCCTGATCGAGCATTTCGGCGGCGCCTTTCCGCTCTGGCTGGCCCCGGAGCAGGTAGTGGTGCTGAACGTATCCGAGCACCAGGCCGAGTACGCCGAATGTGTGGCAAAAGCGCTACGCCAGGCCGGTTTCCGGGCTGTGGCGGATTTGCGAAACGAGAAGATTTCCTATAAAATTCGCGAACATAGCCTGCAGAAGCTGCCCTACCAGGTAGTGGTCGGCGACAAGGAAAAGCAGGCCGGAAGCGTGGCCGTGCGTACGCGCAGCGGTGAGGATCTCGGGGCCATGGCCCTGGGAGACTTCATCCGGCGCCTCGAGACAGAGGCGGGCGCGTAGGGGCACGGCCGCATTTTTTTGACCCGAAGAAGGAGCTATCACCCATCGCACTCGAGAGATCGCAACGCATCAACGGGGAGATCACCGCGCCGCAGGTGCGGCTGGTCGCCGACGAAGGTGAGCAGCTGGGCATCGTGGCCATCGCCGACGCGCTGAGGCTGGCCGAAGAGCGCAACGTGGACCTGGTGGAAATCGCGCCCTTGGCGGTGCCGCCGGTCTGCAAGCTGATGGACTATGGCAAGTTCCGCTACCGGGAGCAGAAGAAGGCGCACGAGGCCAAGCTCAAGCAAAAGCAGATCCAGGTCAAGGAAATCAAGTTCCGGCCCGGCACCGACGACGGCGACTACAAGATCAAGGTCGGCAAGCTGATCGCGTTTCTCGAGGAGGGCGACAAGGCCAAGGTGACCCTGCGCTTCAGGGGTCGCGAGATGGCGCACCAGGAATTCGGCCTGCGCCTGCTGGAGCGGGTGAAGGCGGACCTGGAGGGCGTGGCGCTCGTCGAGCAGTTCCCGAAGCTCGAGGGGCGGCAGATGGTGATGGTGCTGGCGCCCAGGAAGAAGGTGCTGGTGGTTTCCCGGGGCAGCAAGCCGAAGAAGAAGGCTGCAGCAGCGGCGCAGGCGCCGGCGGCGAAGCCCGCGGCAGCCTAGGGCGGGGCAAGTACAAGGCCCGCGAGAGGCCTGCCCAAGTGATGTCCGAGGCATCAAGCGCCGGCGAAGCTGGCCGCCCGGGGTCAGTCCAAAACCAGAGCAAGGAGCAGTTTCATGCCGAAGATGAAGTCCAAGAAGTCGGCCTCCAAGCGCTTCAAGGTCCGCCCCGGCGGCACCATCAGGCGCTCCAAGGCCTTCATGCGCCACATCCTCACCAAGAAGTCGACCAAGACCAAGAGGAAGCTGCGCGGCACGGCCAAGGTGCACGATTCCAACCTGCGCGCGGTGCGCGCCATGCTGCCGTACTCGAGCTGAGGAGCGCGCCATGCCGAGAGTCAAGCGTGGAGTAACGGCGCGGGCGCGCCACCAGAAGGTCCTCGCCAAGGCCAAGGGCTTCCGCGGCCGCCGGGGCAGCGTCTACCGCGTCGCCAAGGAAGCGGTGATGAAGGCGGGGCAGTACGCTTACCGCGACCGCCGCAACAGGAAGCGCGACTTCCGGGCCCTGTGGATCGCCCGCATCAACGCCGCGGTGCGCGAGCTGGGCCTGACCTACAGTGCGTTCATGGCCGGGTTGAAGAGGGCGAACATCGAGATCGACCGCAAGGTGCTGGCGGACCTGGCGGTGCTCGACAAGCCCGCGTTCGCGCGCATCGCGAACCAGGTCAAGGCCAGCACCACCCACTGAGTCGGTCCCCAGGGTTGCGGGGATGCCCGACATCGACAGCATCGTCGCCCGCGCCGAGGCGGAGTTCGCCGCGGCGGCGGATGCCGCCGCGCTGGAGAACGCGAAGGCGCGCTACCTGGGCAAGGCGGGCGAGCTAACCGCCCTGCTGAAGCAACTGGGCGCGGCCGCGCCCGAGGAGCGCAAGCGCCAGGGTGCCGCGATCAACGACGCCAAGGCGCGCATCGAGGCTGCCCTGGAGGCGCGCCGAGCCGGCCTCGCCGAGGCCCGCCTCAATTCGCGCCTCGCCCAAGAGGCGCTCGACGTCACCCTGCCCGGCCGCGGCAGTTGCCGCGGCGGCCTGCACCCGATCACCCGCGCCTGGCAGCGGGTCGAGACGATCTTCCGCAGCATCGGCTTCGAGGTCGCCGACGGCCCGGAGATCGAGAACGACTGGTACAACTTCACCGCGCTCAACAATCCGGAGAACCATCCCGCGCGCTCGATGCAGGACACGTTTTACGTCGACCTCAAGGATGGCAACGGAAAAGATGGCGGGCTTCCGCTTCTGCTGCGCACGCACACCAGCCCGATGCAGGTACGCTACGCGAGGATGTGGGCACAACGGCACCGCGGAGCCTCGCCGATGCCCGCGATCAAGGTGATCGCGCCGGGCCGCACCTACCGCGTCGACTCGGACGCGACCCACTCGCCTATGTTCCACCAGGTCGAGGGACTGTGGATCGACGAGGATGTGAGCTTCGCCGACTTGAAGGGCGTGTACGTGGACTTCCTGCGCCGCTTCTTCGAGTCAGACGAGCTGCAGGTCCGCTTCCGGCCGTCCTACTTCCCGTTCACCGAACCTTCCGCCGAGATCGACCTGCAATTCGCCTCCGGCCCGCTCGAGGGCCGCTGGCTGGAATTGTCGGGCGCCGGCCAGGTGCACCCGCAGGTGGTGCGCAACTTCGGCCTCGACCCGGAAAAGTACATCGGCTTCGCCTTCGGCTCGGGCCTGGAGCGCCTGACCATGCTGCGCTACGGCATCGATGACCTGCGGCTGTTCTTCGACGGCGACCTGCGCTTCCTGAGGCAGTTCAACTGAGCGCGAGCGCGAACCTTTCATGATCGTCCCCGAGTACTGGCTGCGCGATTTCGTCGACTGGTCCATGCCCATGGACCGGCTGGCGCGCGAGCTCACCATGGCCGGACTCGAGGTCGAGGCCTGCGAGCCGGTGGCGCCGCCGCTGCCGGGGGTGGTGGTCGGCGAGGTGCTGTCGGTGGCGCGCCACCCGGAGGCAAACAAGCTGAGCGTCTGCAGCGTGAACGCCGGCGGCAAGCCGGTGCAGGTGGTGTGTGGCGCGCCCAACGTGCGCGCCGGCATGAAGGCGCCCCTCGCGCTGCCGGGCGCGAAACTGGGCGGGCGCGAGATCAAGGCCGCTGCGCTGCGCGGCGTGGCGAGCAACGGCATGCTGTGCTCGGCCCTTGAACTGGGCCTGTCCGAGGACCAGGCCGGGCTGCTCGAGCTGCCGGCCGCGGCGCGGCCGGGCAGCGGCGTGCGCGAGGCGCTGGCGCTGGAGGAGCGCTTGCTGAGCCTGAAGCTCACGCCCAACCGCGGCGACTGCCTGTCCGTGCTTGGCGTGGCGCGCGAAGTTGCCGCGCTTACCGGCGCCAAGCTGAAGGCCCACGCGCCCAAGCCGGTGGCAGCCAAGGGCAAGGCGAAGCACCCGTTGCGCATCACCGACGCCGAGGGCTGCGGCCGCTTCGCGGGACGCGTGATCCGCGGCGTGGACGCGGCGGCGCCGACACCGGACTGGATGCGCCGGAGGCTGGAGCGCGCCGGGCAGCGCTCCATCTCCGCGCTGGTGGACGTGACCAACTACGTGATGCTCGAGCTCGGCCGCCCGCTGCACGTCTACGACCAGGACAAGCTCTCGGGCGCGATAGACGTGCGCTGGGGCCGCGCCGGCGAGAAGGTGCTGCTGCTCAACGGCCAGCAGGTCGAGGTGGACAGCTCGGTGCTGTGCATCACCGACGACTCCGGCCCGATCGGGCTGGCCGGGATCATGGGCGGGGAGAGCACCAAGGCCGAGACCACGACCCGGAACCTGTTCCTCGAATCGGCGTTCTTCTTCCCCGGGGCCATCGCCGGGCGCGCGCGGCGCTACGGCTTCTCCAGCGACGCCTCGCACCGCTTCGAGCGCGGCGTGGACTTCGAGAGCAACGTCCCGGGCATCGAGCGCGCCACGAAGCTGATCCTGGAGATCTGCGGCGGCGAGCCCGGCCCGACGGTGGACCTGGTCAAGCGCCTGCCGAAGCGAAAGCCGGTGCGCATGCGCGTCGCGCGCGCGCAAAAAGTGATCGGCATGCCGATCCGGAAGACCGAGATGGCGGCGGTGTTCAAGCGGCTGGGACTGCCGGCGAGGCACAAATCCGGATCCTTCACGGTGCAGCCGCCGTCGTTCCGCTTCGACCTCGAGATCGAGGAAGACCTGATCGAGGAAGTCGCCAGGATCCATGGTTTCGAGAACATCCCCGCGAATCCTCCGCGCGGGCCGGCGAAGATGGCGGCGCTGCCCGAGGCGAGGCGCAGCCTGCACGCGGTGCGCGAACGCCTCGCCGCGCGCGACTACCAGGAGACGATCAACTTCGCCTTCGTCGAGCCGGCGTGGGAGGCGGATTTCGCCGGCAACGCCCACCCGGTGCGCCTGCTCAACCCGATTGCCAGCCACGCCTCGGTCATGCGCAGCACGCTGCTGGGCTCGCTGGTGGCGAACATTCGCGCCAACCATGCCCGCAGGCTCGCGCGCATCCGCGTCTTCGAGGTGGGTCGGGTCTACCTGCGCGAGCCTTCGGCCAAGGACGGGCCCCTGGAGGTGGCCGGCCTGCGCCAGCCCGTACGCGTCGCCGCGGCCGCCTTCGGGCCGGCGCTGGAGGAGCAGTGGGGAACCCCGGCGCGGGCGGTGGATTTCTTCGACCTCAAGGCCGACCTGGAGGCGCTGCTCGCGCCGCGGCTGGCGCGCTTCGAGGCCGCCGCGCATCCGGCGCTGCACCCCGGGCGCGCGGCGCGCGTGTTGCTCGAGGGCGCCCCGGTGGGCTGGCTGGGCGAGTTGCATCCCCGCTGGCAGCAGAAATACGAGTTGCCCCAGCCGCCGGTCCTGTTCGAGGTGGAGGCGGCAAGCCTCACCGAGGCGCCCCTGCCACGGCCGACCCATTGCTCCCGGTTGCCGCCGGTGATCCGGGACATCGCCCTCCTGGTGGACACCGAGGTGTCGGTCCAGGCCCTGCTGGATTCGGTCCGAGAGGTCGAACTGCCCATCGTCCAGGGGGTCCGCCTGTTCGATTTTTACCAGGGCCCGAACCTGCCACCGGGGAAGAAAAGCCTTGCGTTCCGTGTAGTTATGCAAGACACTGAACGAACCCTCACGGATGCGGAGGCCGATTCGGCGCGGCAGGCGCTGGTCGAGCTGTGGGGTCGCCGTTTCGCTGCCCAGCAACGCGCATAAAAAGTAAAATTATTAGATCTATCATGGAGTTGCAATGACTCTGACCAAGGCCGAACTGGCTGACCTGCTGTTCGAGAAGATCGGGCTGAACAAGCGCGAGGCCAAGGACATGGTGGAGGCGTTCTTTGAGGAAATCCGCGGTGCGCTCGAGCGTGGCGAGAGCGTGAAGCTGTCGGGTTTCGGCAACTTCCAGTTGCGCGACAAGCCGCAGCGCCCCGGCCGCAATCCGAAAACCGGCGAGGAGATCCCGATCAGTGCCCGCCGGGTGGTCACCTTCCACGCCAGCCAGAAACTGAAAGCCATGGTCGAGAAGTCGCGCCATGGAGCCAAGCAGCAGGAAAACTGAACTACCGCCGATCCCTGCCAAGCGCTACTTCACCATCGGTGAAGTGAGCGAGCTGTGCGGGGTGAAGCCGCACGTCCTGCGCTATTGGGAGCAGGAGTTCACGCAGTTGAAACCGGTCAAGCGCCGCGGCAACCGGCGCTACTACCAGCACCATGAGGTGCTGCTTATCCGCCGCATCCGCGAGCTGCTGTACGAGGCAGGGTTCACCATCAGCGGCGCCCGCCACCGGCTCGATCACGGCGCCGGCGGGGACGACAGGTCCGAGCTGGTCGCGCGCCCGTCGCGCGCCGCCGCCGCCAGCGGCGCGGCGCCGCTGGCCGACCTGTTCGCGCTCAAGCGCGAGCTGAAGGATCTGCTGGAGGTCCTGCGTGCCTGATGTCCTGTAAAATTGCGCTGTTCGGGGCGTAGCGCAGCCTGGTAGCGTACCTGCATGGGGTGCAGGTGGTCGGAGGTTCAAATCCTCTCGCCCCGACCAAATATCTCAAGCACCAAAAAGGGCAGGTGGCGGTTACATGCGCCGGCCTCAGTCCACCTTCGCCCCGCCGCGCACCCAGCGATCGAGCAGGGCGCGCTCCTGCGGCGTAATACCGGTGATGTTGCCCGGCGGCATCGCCCCGGAGAGCACCGTCTGCTGGTGAATCATCCTCGCCTGGAGGCGGACGCGCTCCGGCGCATCCAGCACCACGCCCTTCGGCGGCTCCGCCATGCCCTGGAAGGTGGGTTTTGCGGCGTGGCAGGAAACGCAGCGCAGCTCCATCACGCGCTGCACCTCGGCGTACTTCACCGCCGCCCCATCGTCTATGGAACGGGGCGAGAGCAGCACCGCGACCGCGAGCAGGACCGCGATGCCTGAGGCCAGCGGCCAGGCCGGGGCCCCGCCCTTGTGGCGCAGCACGAACCAGACCCGGATCAGGGCGCCGGAGACGGTGAGCGCCACCAGCACCAGCCAGTTCCAGCGGCTGCCGAAGGTCATGGCGTAGTGGCTGGAAATCATCACGAACAGGACCGGCAGGGTGAAGTAGGTGTTGTGCACGCTGCGCTGCTTGCCGGCGGCGGCGTGCCTCGGATCGGGCTCGCGGCCTTCCTGCTTCGCCCGCACCAGCTCGCGCTGCCCGGGAATGATGACGTGGGCGACGTTGCCGACCATGATGGTGCCGAGAATGGCGCCGTAGTGGATGTAGGCGCCGCGGCCGCTGAAGACCAGGGTCAGGCCCCAGGCGGCGATTGCAAGCAGCACGAACAGCACGCCGGCGAGCGCTGCATCGTTGCGCCCCAGCGGCGAGCGGCACAGGACTTCGTAGAGGGCGAGGCCGGCCACCAGGCTGGCAAGGCCGATGCCGACCGCCTGCGCCCTCGACAGCGCCAGGACGGCCGGGTCCACCAGGTAGGTCTCGGCGTTGAGGTAGTAGATCAGCACCAGCAGCGCGAAGCCGGTGATCCAGGTCCAGTAGGCTTCCCACTTGAACCAGTGCAGGCGCTCGGGCAGCGCGGGCGGCGCCAGGTGGTACTTCTGCGCGTGGTAGAAGCCGCCGCCGTGCACCGCCCAGAGCTCGCCGGCGACGCCGCGCTCTCGATCCTGCGCACCCCTGGGGTCCTCCAGCGAGTTGTCCAGCCAGATGAAGTAGAGCGAGGCTCCGATCCAGGCGATGCCCACCACCAGGTGCGCCCAGCGCAGCAGCAGGCTCAGCCAGTCGAGGAGATAGGCCTGCATCAGCGCGCCATGCGATTCAGCTGCCCCGGTAGGTCGAATAGCTCCAGGGCGTGCACAGCAGCGGGAGGTGGAAGTTCGCCGACGCGTCAGCGATGCCAAAGCGCAGCGGCACCCGGTCAAGGAACGGCGGCTCGGGCAGGCGCCGGCCCTGTGCGCGGAAGAAGTCCGCCACGTGGAACTGCAGCCGGTACTGTCCCGGGACGAATGCTGCGCCCTCCAGGAGCGGTGCGTCGGTGCGTCCGTCGCCGTTGGTGGTCGCCGACTTCAGCGCGCGCCAGCGTTCGCCCTCGAGAATCGAAACCTCGATGCGCATGCCCGCGGCCGGCTTGCCCGACGAGGTATCGAGGACATGGGTGGTGAGCTTGCCCATTCAGAGCTCCGCGACCGGCCGGATCATCTGCTCCAGGCGGTGGCGTGCGATGTGGCCGATCTGCTCCAGCGCGAGCGCGATCTCCGCCTCGGTGTCGTTGCCGGCGCGGCGCTCCATCTCGGCCAGCACGCTGTCGCGCGACGCATGCAGCTTGAGCGCCACGATGCAGGGCATGCGGTGGCGCTCCCGGTAGCGGCGGTTGAGCGCGCCGATGCGCCCGAACTCGGCGCGGCCGAGCCTGTCCAGGCCGAGGCGCGCCTGTTCGCCCGTGGAGTGCGGACTCATCCGGCCTGCAACCGCCTCCTGGCCGGCCAGGTCCGGGTGCGCGCGGATGAGCGCGAGCTGCGCCTGGCGCGGCGCCGCGGTCACCACGGCCTGCATCGCCGCGACCAGCGCGGCGCGGTTCTCGAACGGTCGTTTCGCGAGGGCGCATTCCGCCACCCAGGGGGAATGCTCGTAGACCTCGCCGAAGGCCTCGACAAAGGCGAGGCGGTCCATGCGGTTGATCGCGCCCAGGGAAAGGTTCGCTGCGGAGCCCATCTGCGCCGCTTAGTATACTGGCGGGCACCATGCCCACCAGCTATCCGCGCGACCTCGTCGGCTACGGCGTCCAGCCGCCGGAGGTGAAATGGCCCGGCGGCGCGCGCATCGCGTTGCAGTGCGTGCTCAATTACGAAGAGGGCGCCGAGAACTCGGTCCTGCACGGCGACCCGGCGAGCGAGGCCTTCCTGTCTGAAATCGTGGCCGCGCAGCCGATCGCCGGCATGCGCCACATCTCGATGGAATCGATCTACGAATACGGCTCCCGTGCCGGCGTCTGGCGCCTGCTGCGGCTGTTCCGTAGCTATGAGCTTCCGCTCACGGTGTTCGGCGTGGCAATGGCGCTGGAGCGCAACCCCGCGGTGGTAGAGGCGTTCCTGGAGGCCAAGCACGAGATTGCGAGCCACGGCTGGCGCTGGATCAACTACCAGCACGTGCCGCCCGAGGTGGAGCGCGAGCACATGCAGCGCGCAATCGAAATCCAGCAACGGCTGACCGGCGCGCGGCCGCTGGGCTGGTACACCGGCCGCACCAGCCCGAACACCCGCCGCCTGGTGGTGGAGGAAGGCGGCTTCCTCTACGATGCGGACGATTATTCCGACGACCTGCCGTTCTACGACGCCAGGCACGGCCGGCCGCAGCTGGTGGTGCCCTACACGCTGGACGCCAACGACATGCGGTTCGCCTCGCCGCAGGGCTTCAATTCCGGCGAGCAGTTCTACCGGTACCTGAGGGATGCCTTCGACACGCTCTACGAGGAGGGCCGCAGCGCGCCCAAGATGATGTCGGTGGGCCTGCACTGCCGGCTGGTGGGGCGTCCGGGCCGGATCGCCGCGCTGGAGCGGTTCCTCAAATACGCCACCGGCAAGCCGAGGGTATGGTGCGCGCGGCGCATCGATATCGCGCGGCACTGGCTCAAGCACCACCCCTGCGCCGCGGCCTAGCGCCGCCGTTCGCCCCGCAGCACCTGCCGCAGGGCGGCGAAGGTTCGCCGCACCGCCGCAGGGCGCGCGTTGGCGCCCATGGCGCCGATGCGCCAGATTCTCCCCTGCAGCGGGCCGAAGGAAGTGCCGATCTCGATGTTGTGGCGCTCGAGCATCCGGCGGCGCACCCGCTCTCCATCGACGCCCTTCGGAATCCACACCCCGGTGACGTTGGGCATCTTGTGCGCAAGGTCGCCGTAGGGCTCCAGGTCGAGGCCGCGCAGGCCCGCGAGCACCAGGCGCGAGGCCGCGGCGTGGCGCGCGAAGGCGTGGTCCAGACCCTCGGCCAGCAGCAGGCGCCCGCACTCGCGCGCGGCGTACAGCATGCTGGTCGCCTCGGTGTGGTGATTGAGCGCCCGCGCCGACCAGTAGTCCATGATCATGGCCAGGTCGAAGTAGTTGGAGCGGATACGCGGGCCGCGACCGGGCCGGTAGCCCTTCTTCTGCAGTCCCTGTTCGATGTGGCGGCGCCGGTAGATCGCGGCGGCGGCGCGGTCGCTGATCGTCATCGGCGCGATGCCCGAGGGCCCGCCGAGGCACTTCTGCAGCCCGGCGCTCACCACATCCAGGCCCCAGCGGTCCACCGGCAGCGGCATGCCCCCCAGCGTCGCGGTCGCGTCCACGTAGCTGAAGGCGCCATGGCGCGCGCAGATGCGGCCGATTTCCGCCAGCGGCTGCGCCATGGTCGTGGAGGTGTCGCCCTGGCACGTGGCGAACAGCTTCGGGCGGTGCTTCTTCAGCGCGCGCTCGATGGCCTCCGGCGCGAAAACGGTTCCCCAGGGCGTCTCGATGGTCCTCACCACGGCGCCGCAGCGGCTGGCGATCTCCGCCAGCAGGTGGCCGAAGCGCCCGAACACCGCCACCAGCACCTTGTCGCCGGGCTCGATCAGGGACACCAGCGCCGCCTCGATGCCGGCGCGCGC